>OGSE01000017.1_pt1 | contig 204210 bp, 177 predicted proteins | sample 1573791 | NCBI WGS metagenome assembly OGSE01 (sample SAMN03295813, study PRJEB24534) | human gut metagenome | isolation source: fecal sample 3 from infant 2 | host: Homo sapiens | place: USA: Pittsburgh, PA | collected 2014-07
AGGAAGCCGCATAACGGCTACCATTAAACGCGTCCAAGTTTCGGGGCGCAGTTCATTTCGACGAGGTCGGGGCTCAGCTATGCGCGTGACGTGCCGGAGTGCGGACAAGACCGGGGGCATACCTCGACCATGGGCAAGCATGCTCGACCACGCACAAGCACAGGGGAGTGGGTATACGAAAGCGGGCCGCCCAGTGGGCGACCCGCTTCATGTCAAACGTGCGTTTGATCAGTCAGCGATCGAGGCGACGCGACGAGCAAGCTTGGACTTGCGGTTCGCGGCCTGGTTCTTGTGGATGACGCCCTTGGAGACGGCGACGTCCAGCTTGCGCGAAGCGATACGCAGAGCGGCGAGAGCCTTGTCCTTGTCGCCGGCCTCAACGGCCTCGCGCGTGTGGCGGACCAGGGTCTTCAGCTCGGACTTCACGGACTGGTTACGAACGCGGCGCTTCTCGTTGGTGAGGATGCGCTTCTTCTGGGACTTAATGTTTGCCACAGTCGGATTTCTCCTTGATGTATGTCTGACAGGGTCGGTGAGGGCTGTGTCAAGACCGGGACTTAGGCGTGGGGACACCCGCAAACGGTCCTAACCAGACCCCCTGCCCGACCAGGCCGGGAGTCCAACGACCGATCATACCAGGGAGGGGCCTTCTCGTCATATTCCTGGCGCTTGTCCGGCCTCGTAAGGTCGGTCACGTGTCGCGGAGTTATTCTCCGTGCGTGCGGTAGTGCTCCTCGAGTGCGTCGACGATGAGCTGCCAGGTTGCCTTGGGCAGGATCGAGCCCTCGCGCCGCACATCGGTGGCCTTGACCCACAGGGCGCGGTCGAGACGCACCTCGGAGGGGCGGCCCTTAGAATCCCAGTCGCCTGAGCCGATGTCGAACCAGTAGCGTCCGGCGGCTGCCTCCTGGGCGGCGTCGCGCGTGTGATCCTTGCTGGTCAGCTGCAGGATATACACGCCGTCGCCCTGCGCGCCGATGACGACGGCTGGGCGGTCCTTACCGACGGAGGCGTCCTCCTGATAGGGGACCCAGGTCCATACGACTTCACCGGGGTCGGCGTCCCCATCCATGACGGGCGTGTACGAGGCATTGGCGAGCGCGTCGGCGATGCTCGCCTCGCGGATGGACGTCTGGGGACGATTCGAGGTCGCCGGGTCCTCGTAGCGGTGGGCCGAGCCGGAGCGCGCGTTGGACGATGAGGACGAGCGCGGCTTGCGTGTCGTTGTGGTGTTCGACTGGTGCTGCGACGGCTTGGTGGTGTTCGACTGCGACTCCTCGGCGGCGCCGGAGATGACGCTGATGAGGAAGTTGAACAGGCCCCTGACGAATGAATTCATGGCACCAGCATACGGCAGGGGAGGAACCATCCGTTTTTATCCACAGGGGTTCTGCAAGCGGCCAGGTTATCCACAGGGGTTATCTCTCTGCGTGACAGTGCATGGTTGTCTGTTTCATTCTGGATGTGTTCGCAGATGAACTCTCAACGATGAAAGGTGACGACGATGTCCACTGCAACGATTCATGGTCCGATCGTATCCCTCGACGCCTTTGGCCTGGCCTCATCCACCCCTGGCTCACCCGACGCCCGAGCTCGTGCTTGCCTGGCTGATGCATTGAGTAGCGCCGCTGGCGGCTCGATGGAGCGAGCCCTGGAACATGCGACTGGGGTGTACGAGGACGAGGAGGTGTCGATTGAGCTGCGTCTCGAAGCGGCCAAACTGTGTGTTGACTGGCATTGTGCGCTGGGATCCTATGATCGGTGTCGGCGCGTGGCGGGCGATGCCGCGCGGCTCGGGGCCAGGGTTTTGGAGCGTGACCATCCCCTTGTCCTGATGCTGAGGAACTCCGAGGCCTACTGGCTGTCGGTTCTGGGTTTCAACGACATGGCGTCCCGCCGCTTTGGTGCGCTCGTCGCTGACGTGAAGTCCTGCCGCGGCCTCGACCCTCAGATTGCTGTCGCGATTCGCAATAATTCGGCGATGCCGTGGAAGAACACTGGGAAGTGGTCCAGGGCAGCCCGCGTCTACCGTGAGCTCCTCGCGGACATGGAAGGGACGCGCGATGAAGCCGACATGACGCTGCTGACCGTACGCGACAACCTCGCTGAGGTTCTTTCTGCTGATCGCCACTACGACGAGGCGATCGCGCTCTACGAGCACAACATGGACGTGCTTCTGACGGTCGCTGAGCATGGTGATTGGCGGGTGTTGCGCTTGCGTAACGAGATCGCGCGCAATACCTGGATGGGAGGTGATCGGGATGCTGGCGAGGACCTGTGGACGGTGTTGGCAGAGGACTGCCGACGATACCTGGGGGATCGCGATCCCCTCACGGCACGCATTCGCACCATTTTGCTGACCCTGGCCACGATGCGCGGTGATGACCAACGTGCCGAGGCCATCGCGCGCAAACTTCGCGATGATCATCCCGATGACTGGGAAGACTGCGACTTCACGGAGGCGATTTCCATCGTTGCTCAGGGGGAGATGGGAGGCTCGCAAGGGGTGTGAGCCGAGGCCACTGTGCGCGACTTCCCGCGCCTGAACTGGCACAAACGCCTACGACAATGGGACGATAAGGAGGTTAACGACTTCACGGAGGTTCACGTGCCCATCCCCACGCCCGCGCAGCAGGCGCAGATTCGCCCGGCTCACACCCCGCAGGGGCAGATCCGTAACTTCTGCATCATCGCCCACATTGATCATGGGAAGTCGACGCTCGCGGACCGTATGCTCCAGCTGACCGGTGTCGTCGAGGCCCGCGAGATGCGCGACCAGTACCTCGATCGCATGGACATTGAGCGTGAGCGTGGCATTACGATCAAGAGCCAGGCCGTGCGCATGCCGTGGGCGTATGAGGGAACCCCCTACGCGCTCAACATGATCGATACGCCTGGGCACGTGGACTTCACCTACGAGGTTTCTCGTTCTCTCGCGGCATGTGAGGGTGCGGTCCTCCTCATCGATGCCGCGCAGGGCATCGAGGCACAGACGCTCGCGAACCTGTACCTGGCCCTCGAGAATGACCTCGCGATCATCCCGGTCCTGAACAAGATCGACCTGCCGGGTGCTCAGCCCGAAAAGTACGCCCATGAGGTTGCCCAGCTGATCGGCTGCGACGAGGACGAGGTGCTCAAGGTCTCCGGCAAGACCGGTGAGGGTGTCGAGGAGCTGCTCGACCGCATCGTCGAGGCCGTCCCCGCCCCCGAGGGTGACCCCGAGGCGCCCACGCGCGCGATGATTTTTGATTCCGTGTACGACACGTACCGCGGCGTCGTCACCTACGTGCGTGTCGTTGACGGCGTGCTCTCCACCCGCCAGCGCGTGCGCATGATGTCCACGGGCGCCACCCACGAGCTCCTCGAGTTGGGAGTGATTTCGCCGGAGCCGAAGCCCGAAGAGGGCATCGGCGCTGGCGAGGTGGGCTACCTGATCACGGGCGTGAAGGATGTGCGCCAGTCCCGCGTCGGCGACACGGTGACGAGCCAGGTGCGAGGCGCGACCGAGGCGCTTGAGGGCTATCGCGACCCTAACCCGATGGTGTTCTCCGGCATCTACCCGGTCGATGGCTCTGATTTCCCGGACCTGCGTGACGCCCTTGAGCGTCTCCAGCTCAACGACGCGGCGCTGACCTTCGAGCCGGAGTCTTCCGCGGCTCTCGGCTTCGGCTTCCGCTGCGGCTTCCTCGGCCTGCTGCACCTGGAGATTATTCGCGAGCGCCTGGAGCGAGAGTTCAACCTCGATCTCATCGCGACAGCCCCGAACGTCGTCTACCGCGTCGTCACCGAGGACGGCACCGAGGTGCGCGTCGACAATCCGAGCGAGTTCCCCGAAGGCAAGATCTCCGAGGTGCGCGAGCCTGTCGTGAACGCAACGATCCTGACACCCACCGAGTTCACGGGCACCATCATGGAGCTGTGCCAGGAGCGTCGCGGCTCGATGCAGGGCATGGACTACCTGAGCGAGGACCGCGTGGAGCTGCACTACCAGCTTCCCCTGGCCGAAATCGTCTTCGACTTTTTCGATCAGCTCAAGTCCCGCACGCGCGGCTACGCTTCCCTGGATTACCAGGAGAGCGGCGAGCAGAGTGCCGACCTCGTCAAGGTCGATATCCTGCTCAATGGCGACCGCGTGGACGCGTTCAGTGCGATCGTGCACCGCGACGGCGCCTACAACTACGGCCAGCGCATGACGAAGCGCCTCAAGGAACTGATTCCTCGTCAGCAGTTCGAGATCCCGGTCCAGGCGGCTGTCGGCGCGCGCGTCATCGCCCGTGAGACCATCAAGGCCCTGCGCAAGGACATGCTCGCCAAGTGCTACGGCGGCGACATCAGCCGTAAGCGCAAGCTGCTCGAGAAGCAGAAGGAAGGCAAGAAGCGCATGAAGTCCATCGGCCGTGTGGACGTGCCACAGGAAGCCTTCATCGCTGCGCTGACCTCCGACGTCCCGACGGGCAAGAAGTGAGCGGGGATCAGATGAACGAGGCCGTGGATCGTCGTCCGGGTGAGGCCCCCGAGGGCACGGTCTTCATGAGCCGCACGAAGTCTTTCACGCGACGCACTCGCGAACTGCCCGCGAACCTCGCGCGCACGTGGGAGGCCCATGCGCACCGCTATGTGGTCGAGCCGCGTCGCGGTGTTGGCTACACGACGGTCGCGCAGGATTTCACGCTCGATCTGGCTGAGTTGTTTGGACGCAGCGCTCCCGTCACGCTCGAGATTGGCTCGGGCACGGGCGAGCAGATTGTCGCTGCTGCGGCTGCCCACCCCGAGCGTCACTTCCTCGCCCTTGAGGTGTGGGTTCCGGGCATCGCCAAGCTCGTGTCCAAGGCGGTCGACGCGGGTGTGGATAACATCCGCGTGATTGAAGCCGATGCCGCTCAGGCCCTTCCCATCATGCTGGAGGACGCGTGCTTGGACGAGGTCTGGACGTTCTTCCCCGATCCGTGGCGCAAGGCCCGGCATCGTAAGCGTCGCCTGGTGTCCGATTCGTTTGCCCTCGAGGTGGCACGCCTGTTGCGCGACGGGGGAGCGTGGCGCCTGGCCACCGACTGGGACGACTACGCGTGGCAGATGCGAGACGTGATCGAGGCCTGCGAGCTTTTTGACAACCCGCACACCGGGGAGCGACCGGATCCGGGTGATCCTGAGCCTGAGCGTGGGGGATTCGCCCCGCGTTTCGAGGGGCGCGTCGTCACACACTTTGAGACGCGCGGTATCGATGCCGGGCGCCATGCCCATGACATCGTCGGCATTCGTCGTCCCCGTGGCTGACGTCGTGAGACGCGGAGTGCGCCGGTGAGCCCCGCCCAGCCTGAGGGGGAGCGCTGGCCGACCGACGGATCGCTCGACCCCGGCCTCGTCGAGGTGGATCGCGGTCGTCCCCTCTCCCTGTATGTGCACGTCCCTTTTTGCCGCGTGCGCTGTGGGTATTGCGACTTCAACACGTACACGGTCGGTTTCGGTCCGGGCGCGCAGGTGGGGGACTACGCGCCCTCCGTTCTTGCCGAGGCTGCTCTGGCGTTTCGGGTCATGTCCGAGGCTGGACTCCCCACGCGCCAGGCGCGGACGGTGTTTTTCGGTGGCGGTACTCCGACGATGCTGGATGTCGATGAGTTGACCGAGATCCTCGTGGGCCTGCGTGAACGCATCGGTATTGCGCCGGGCGCGGAGGTGACCCTCGAGGCTAACCCCGACACGGTGACGCGTGATGGACTGGCGCAACTGGCTGACGCTGGGTTTACTCGAGTGTCGTTCGGCATGCAGTCGGCCGTTCCTGAGATCCTCGCGACCCTGGATCGCACGCATACGCCCGAGCGGGTTCCCCTCGTCGTGGAGTGGGCGAAGGAAGCGGGCCTGTCGACCTCGGTGGATCTTATCTACGGAACCCCCGGGGAGAGCCTGGCGGACTGGGAAACATCCCTGCGTGCTGCCCTGTCGTACGAGCCCGACCATATCAGCGCCTACGCGCTTGTTGTCGAGGAGGGGACGAAGATGGGGGCGCAGGTGGCCCGGGGAGAGCTGCCGACCCCCGATCCGGACGATGAGGCTGCCAAGTATGAGCTCGCCGATGCCCTCCTGGGTGAGGCGGGATACGCATGGTACGAGATTTCGAACTTCGCGCACGTCACCGAGGCGGACCGCGCCTCGGGAGGTCCATCGACCCTCTATGGGCACGCCTCTTCCCATAACTTGGCTTACTGGCGGGACTGGGATTGGTGGGGCTTCGGGCCGGGAGCGCATTCGCACGTGGGGCGTATGCGCTGGTGGAACGTGAAGAACCCGGGAGCCTATGCGGGGCGTCTGAATGCTGGACAGTCTCCCGCTTACGCTGGCGAGGTTCTCGACGCGGATGCGCGCGAGCTGGAGCGTGTCATGCTGGGCGTGCGTACATCCGAGGGTGTTGAGATTGAGGGGCTGCCGGGTCTGTCACTGCCTGAAGGAACACGTGGCTCCTCCGGTGGGCGTATCGCCACGCTCATTGCGGATGGACTCATTGATGGGGCTTGCGCCCTGTCCGGGCGCGTTGTCCTCACGCTGCGTGGCCGTCTCCTCGCGGACTACGTGACCCGTGAAATCATGGGCTATTAACGGTCATTGACTGCCCGTGTGGCGGAATATGCATCTGGTGGTAAACATTATTGTGCAACCCCACATGCCACGATAGAGCTTGTATTTCATACAGTACAAGTGTGAATGTGGAGATGGTTATTTACTGTTTGACACTCGGTTCGCATGCGCAATGTGACAAGCTAGCATTACGTCGCAATACTGTTGACATCATGGTTGAAATATGTTTGCCTAGATGTGTCATGTGAAGCCGAGTAATTTGCAGGGTTCCTCCATGAGGGGGCTTGTGAAGAGCCGTATACAAGGAAAAGTGTGGTACTGTGACTCTTCGTTACGCTGTCATTGCTGACATCGTTGGCTCTCGTACGCTGACCAATCGTGCAGAGGCTCAGAGAATTTATGAGGCTGCTCTTGCGGACGCGAGTGAGGGGCTTGCGCTCTTGCAGGCGCCTTACCCGACGGTCGGTGACGAATTTCAGGCTGTGGCCTACACGCTGGAGGATGCGCTTCTTCTGACGCTGCGTGCGCAGCTTCTGCTTCCCTCACAGCTTCAGCTTCGCTTCGGAATTGGTGCGGGGCGAATTGAAGAGTTCTCCTCGGGCGTTCATCGTCAGGCTCCGGCGCGTTCGCATGGTGCGGACTCGGCGCAGCTTCAGGATGGCTCCGCTTGGTGGGCGGCCCGCGCTGCGATTAACCGGGCGCATGATGTGCAGGACTCATCGAATCCGTTCATTCGCACCTGGTTCATGGCGCATGCCTCCGTTGAGTCGTCCTTCCCGAGCCATTGCCAGACCTGCATCAACGCGTTGCTGAGCCTGCGTGATCATGCGATCCTCAAGCTCTCTGCGCGTCATCGCCGCATCACAGCTGCGCTGCTTCTCGGTAAGACCCAGGTGGAGATCGCTCGGGCAGAGAAGCTCTCGCAGCAGGCCATTTCTGACTTCGCCCGGGGCACGGGGGTGGGGTTGATCCAGTCGTCACTCATCATTGCGGAGGCCGCACGTGCATGAAGTGCTTCTCCTAGGCATTGCCGCCTCGGAGCTGACCGTCCTTCTGACATCCGACCCACGACGCTGGTCGCGGCGCCTGTCTCTCTTTCTGACGCTCCTCCTCGCCGTGATCTGCTACGCGTGGTTCGTCCTTGGCGTCAGCGCGCTGGCGAATGCGCTCGGCGCGACGCTCGCGATCGTGTGGTTCGCATGGGATCTCGTCGATCCATCTGCGCGCGGGGTGCTTGGTCGTTGGGCGTTGGCATCCATCGGCTTTGTCGCGCTCCTGAGTGCGGAGCCAACGGAATTTCCGATGCTGTCGCTGCGCTCGGGACGTTCGATTGACCTCATTATTGCCGTTCTCTTCCTCGTCACGGGTCCGGCCAATCACCTGATTACGGCGATCCTGCAGTGTGCGCGCGGTCGTGCTTCTGAGCCTGTCCCCGGGTGGATTAATGCACCCGTCCTGCCCGCGATGCCCGCGTCGGTGTCGGAGGACGGCGACGAAGCCCGCGAGGGATCGGACGTCGTTGAGCCTCCCCTCATCTCTGGTGCGTTGCCTATCGTCGCCGGTCGTAGCGATGAGCAGGATGAAGTGACGGCATTGCGTGGTGGCCGCTGGATTGGGCCGCTTGAACGTCTCCTCATTATCGTTCTCGCCGGTGCGGGCGCGGAGGTCGCGATTGCGGCAGTCGTTGCCGCCAAGGGCGTCATCCGTTTCCCCGAAATCTCGCAGGATTCGACGGGGGAGAAGGCTGAGGAATTCCTCATTGGCTCAGTGTCCTCGTGGATTCTGGCTGCCCTCGTGTCGATGCTCATTCACGCCGTGAGCCTGCACTGAGCGGTTTGGCCGCTAGAGTAAGCCGGGTGAATAGCTCAGATCCCTACGGTCGCAATATTTTCGCCCATGACCCGCACCGCGATGGGCCGGGGGCGAGGCGTCCGCGCTCTCAGGCAGTCCATGTCGAGATCGGCATGGTGCTGGAGGATGTTGCCTCCGGTTGGGTCGGTGCCGTGACGCGTGTGGAAAAGTCTGGCGGTGTTCACCTGGTGGAGCTGGAGGATCGGCGAGGAGTGCGTCGTTCCTTCCCTCTCGGCCCCGGTTTTTGGCTGGAGGGTCGTCCCATTGAGGCGCTGCCGCCGCGCCCGGCCCCTGCCCAGTCCTCGCCGGGAACACAGGTCAGTGCGTCGGGACGCCGCATCACGAACTCCGGATCGTTCGCCCCCGCGTCAAGTGGCCCCAAGGTTGCCAAGCGCTCGCGCATCTGGGTGGAAGGTCGTCATGACGCCGAGCTCGTGCAGCACGTGTGGGGCGAGGACCTGGCAGAGGCGGGTATTGCCGTTCAGCTGCTCGAAGGCGTTGACAACCTCGAAGCGGTCTTGGAGGTCTTCGGGCCGACGGATACGGCGCGCGCAGGGGTTCTCGTCGATCATATGGTCCCGGGGTCGAAGGAGTCTCGCATCGCCGAGGCCGTGTCAGCTCGCTGGCCGGGTGCGGTTCTCGTCCTGGGTCACCCTTTCGTTGACATTTGGCAGGCCGTCAAGCCGGCCCGTGTTGGGCTTGAGCGGTGGCCGGATATTCCTCGCGGTATTGATATCAAGCATGGGACGCTTGATGCCCTCGGCTGGCCGCATGCCGACCAGCGTGACATTGCGATGGGGTGGAAGCGGATCCTGTCGACCGTGCGCACCTATCGCGACCTCGAACCCGCGTTGCTGGGCAGAGTGGAGGAACTCATCGACTTCGTGACGGTGCCCTGGGCGCAGTGAGGGTCCCCCTGCGATGTGATGGTGCCTGCCCCGCGTGAAGGTTCGCGCAGGGCGCACGAGTCGTTGCGCACTACGCTCGCCTCTCGCGAAGGACCGGGGGTAGCATTGGCACTCAGGAAGCATGAGTGCCAAGCAGGGAGGGAGACGGCATGACACGCACGAGTGCACAGGACCGCCGCCTTGACGTCCTGCGCGCCATCGTCACCCAGTACGTGGCCACCCGCGAGCCCGTCGGTTCCAAGGCGATTGCCGCCGGGGGGCTCGGTGTCTCCTCGGCGACGATCCGCAACGACATGGCGGTGCTTGAGGAAGCTGGGCTCATCTACCAGCCTCACACGTCTGCCGGGCGTGTGCCGACCGACCGCGGCTACCGCGTGTTCGTCGACCGGCTCGCCGAACTCAAGCCCATGAGCGGTCCCGAGCGCCAGGCCCTCGAGACGTTCCTGTCCGAGTCCGTCGACATTGATGATGTCGTCGAGCGCTCGGTTCGACTCCTCGCACAGGTCACGCATCAGGTGGCCCTCGTCCAGTACCCGGGCGCGCGCGTGCGTCTCCTCAAACACTTCGAGGCGATTGATCTGACGCCGGGCCGCGTCCTCGTCGTCGTCATTACCGCTGACGGCGAGGTTGGGGAGCGCACGTTGAGTCTGCACGCGCCCCTCGACGATGGCCAGTTGCACGAGGCCCGTGAGCACCTGCGACGTCACTGCGACGGCGCCACGTCAGCGACCGTACAGACGTGCGTTGATGCGGCGACCGCCTCTGCTCGCCCCGACCTCGTCGGGACGGTCGCCGCGATCGGCGCCGCCCTCACCGACGTCCTCACCGGGCAGAGCGAGTCGAAGATCGTCGTTGCGGGCGCCGCGAACCTGGCGAGGGGGGCGCTCGACTTCCACGACATCGCGCCGGTCCTGGATGCCCTCGAAGAGCAGGTCGTCCTCATGCGGCTCTTCGCCGAGGCCGACCCGGGTGATGACGTGCACGTGAGTATCGGTACGGAAAACCCCCACGACGGCCTGGCAGAGGCAGCTGTCGTCACCGGAACCTACCGGGCGGGTGCCGATGAACAGGGTGGTTGCGCCCACCTGGGCATTGTCGGCCCCATGAGGATGGACTATGCGCGCACCATGAGCTCGGTACGAGCCGTGGCCGCCTACCTGTCGCGCTACCTCGCGCAGGAAACCAACAGCTAACTCGGCCGTGCGTCGAGCATGATGACGATGAACGAACGACCCCACGAGAAGAAAGAGCAAGCGTGAGAGACTACTACGAGGTCCTCGGCGTCGCCCGTGACGCCAGCCAGGACGAGATTAAGAAGGCCTACCGTAAGCTCGCCCGAAAGCTGCACCCCGACTATGCGGGCGCCGACTCGGAGGAAGCCTTTAAGGAGCTGTCCGTCGCCTACGAGACGCTGTCGGATCCGGAGAAGCGCCAGATGTACGACATCGGCGGTCCGGACGCGCTGCGTGGCGGCGCTGGCGCAGGTGCGGGTTTCGGCGGTTTTTCCGACATTTTCGAGGCCATGTTCAGTGGTGGTTTCGGCGCGTCGGCGTCGGGTCCGGCCTCGCGCGTGCGTCGCGGTAAGGATCGCCAGGTCGTCGTTGATATCACCTTGGAGGACGCGGCTTTCGGCGCGGCCAAGGAAGTGTCTTTCGATACCTACGTTCTGTGCGAGGCCTGCCACGGCTCGATGTGCCAGCCGGGCACGTCGCCCACGCAGTGCACGACCTGTCACGGCTCGGGCTTCGTCACGCAGATTCAGAACTCGCTCTTTGGCCGCATGCAGACGCAGGCACCGTGTCCGACCTGTCAGGGATACGGCAACGTCATTGAGACCCCGTGCGCAGAGTGTTCGGGCGCGGGCCGTGTGCGTACGCGCCGCACTCTTAATGTCAACATCCCCGCGGGCGCCAGCGAGGGCACGCAGATCCGGGTGAGCGGCGAGGCCGAGGTCGGTCAGGGCGGTGGCCCCAACGGTGATCTCTACCTGCTGATCCGCGAGAAGAAGCACCCGGTCTTTGATCGTCGCGGGGACGATCTGCACACGTGGATCACGATCCCGATGACGACGGCTGCCCTGGGTACCGAGTTCGAGCTGGAGACCCTCGACGGCAAGAAGACCGTGACGATCAACCCGGGTACCCAGCCCAACGACGACATCATCCTGGAGGGACTGGGCGTGGGCCACCTGCAGCGCTCGGGCCGAGGCTCGATGCACGTGCACGTCGATGTCCAGATCCCCAAGAAGCTCGATGAGAAATCGCGCGAGCTGCTCGAGGAGCTGGCGAAGGTGCGCGGCGAGGTACGAGTGGAGCCGCATCGTCAGCAGGCCTCGTTCTTTGACAAGCTTCGCGATACCTTCATGGGGTGATGCGCCGTGACGCTGCCCGTTTTCCTCGGTGAGGATCTGACCCCGTCCCTGGAGTCCCTGTCAGTGGGGGACAGTGCGTGCCTCGGGGGAGCCGAGGGACGTCACGCTGCTTCTGTGCGCCGCATCGGCGTGGGGGAGTGGGTCGACGTCGTCGATGGGTGTGGCCTGCGTGCGACGTGCGAGGTCAGCGGGAGCGATAAGTCCTCGCTCTCCCTGGTCGTTCGTGAGATCACGCAGGAGGATGCCCCGAGTCCCGAGGTCATCCTCGTTCAGGCGCTCGCCAAGGGCGGGCGTGATGAGGCCGCCGTCGAGATCTGCACGGAGATCGGTATCGACCGTGTGATTCCCTGGGCGTCGCAGCGCGCGATCGTCCAGTGGAAGGGGCCGAAGGCCGAGAAGGGGCGCGCGAAGTGGGAGAGCGTGGCTCGCGCGGCCGCCAAGCAGTCCCGCCGCGCCTTCGTCCCGGTCGTTGAGGGCGTCAAGGATAGCCGCGAGCTGGCCTCCTGGCTCGCCTCCCTGATCGGCGAGGCCGGGGTTGCCTTCGTCTGCCACGAGGAGGCGACGGATTCGCTCGGGGCCGCTCTCGCCCTGGTTCAGCAATCCCATGCGGACGGGGCTCTGCCTGCACGCATCGCCCTCATCGTTGGTCCTGAGGGCGGCATTGGGCCCGAGGAGACCGCGCAGCTGGTGGAAGCCGGTGCCCGCACGATTGGGCTGGGAGATAACGTCCTGCGTTCCTCCACGGCCGGCGCGGTCGCCCTGACGCTGATCCGAGCCGCCGCGGGGAAATACTAGGAGCGTTCAACTCTGGAAGCCAGAGATCCTTGCGCTCAGCGTGTAGCTCTCTCCCGGACCCAGCGCGACCACGTCCGTGCCTGAATTGAAGGCGTTGGGCGGGCAGCTCATCGGCTCGACGGCCACGCCCACGCGGCCGATGTAGTCCGCCGAGTAGACCTGCAGCCAGCGCGCATCGGAGGACAGGGAGACGCCCACGCCCGAGGTAGGGTCGCGTAGCGTCACGGTCCAGGTGTCTTCCGGCAGTCCCGCGAAGGCGTGGTCCAGCCGGGAGCCGCCGATAAGGGTGGGGGAGCGGAAATCCAAGCCGAACGATGCCACGTCGTGGGCAGCCACGGGAATCATGGAGGCGTTGGCCTCGTAGATGATGGACGCGGGGTTGGTCAGCTCCAGCTCGTCTGCTTGTGCGTCGTCGACGGCGAGGTAGGGGTGGAAGCCGACGCCGTAGGGGGCGGTGCCCTTGCCGATGTTCGTCGCGGACAACTCGACGGTGAGGCCGCGCTGCGCATCCAGGCTGTAGCGCGCGGATGCAAGAAGCGTCCACGGGTAGGAGTAGCGCGCCGCGATGAGGGTGCGCAAGATGACTGAGGAGGCATTGGCCTCGGCAATCTCCCACTCCTGGAAGGCCACGAAACCGTGGAGGGACGTGCCGAAAGTGGGTTCGTCGACAGGCAGATCGTAGGTGGCGCCCTCCCACGAGTACGAGCCGCCCGCGATGCGGTTGGGCCACGGCATGAGGACCTTGCCGAGATAACCAGGAGGGCATTCGCCGACGCCGTGAGGGACGACCAGGTCGTGCCCGCGGTAGCGCAAGCCCGCCAGACCTGCGCCGACGGTGACGACCCGTGCCTCGTACTCCCCAGCCTGTACAACGATCTCGCGCCCCGAAGCGCCCCGATCCACCATTGATGCTCCTGTGCATTCACTGAACACGAATAACACTCATTCTAAACGGAGTTGAGTCGTCTGCATCACTGCGAGAAGCGTATCCTTATAGAGAATGGCTCTCGATTGAAAGGAACACCTCGTCCTATGGCACACGAGATCACAGACGAATTTGTCGCCTCTCTCCACGCATCCTCAGACTCCGCCCGCGCGGTCGCACGCAACGCTGTCGCCCACGCCGGCGTCGAGCCGGTCGCCTTCGACCGCGCCAAGGTGGTCGCCACCCCCACGGTCGTGTCCCACAAGGTGGACGACTGGAAGGTGACGTCTCAGAAGAAGTCCGGTCGCTGCTGGCTCTTCTCCTCCCTCAACCTGCTGCGTTCGACGACGCGCACCCACCTTGGCCTCAAGGACTTTGAGTTCTCGCAGAACTACGTGCTCTTCTGGGACAAGTTCGAACGCGCCAACTTCTTCCTCACCGATATCATCGCCACCGCGAAGACCGAAGAGCTTGACGGTCGCCTCCTGCAGTTCCTGCTCGGCGACGTGCTCTCCGACGGCGGCCAGTGGGACATGGCGGTCTCCCTCTATCTCAAGCATGGCCTCGTCCCCAAGGTTGCGATGCCCGAGACCGAGTCCTCCAGTCACACCGCCCCCATGAACGCCCGCCTGAAGGTCGTCCTGCGTCGCACCGCCCTTGAGCTGCGCTCCCTCGTCGAGGCCGGTGCCTCCGAGGAAGAGATCAACGAGGTGAAGGAGGCCGCGCTGGCCGACGTGTGGCGCATCCTCGTCATCTGCCTGGGCGAGCCCCCGGCCTCCTTCGAGTGGGAGTGGCGTGACGATAACGGCGAGTTCCACCGCGACGGCGTCCTCACCCCGCGCGAGTTCTACCAGCGCTACGTGGACGTGGACCTCACGCAGTACGTGTGCCTCGTCGACGACCCGCGCGCCGAGCACCCGAAGGGCCACACCCTCACGGTCGATCACATGGGCAACGTCGTCGGCGGCCGCCCGATCCTCTACGTGAACACCCCGGTCGAGCAGATCCGCGAGATCACGGCTTCCGTCCTGGCTTCGGGTCGCGCCGTGTGGTTCGGCGCCGACTGTGGTCAGCAGTCCGACCGCGCCTCCGGCCTCTTCGTCGACGGCCTGTACGACTACGACAACCTCTTCGGCGTGGACTTCTCCACCTCCAAGGAGCAGCGCGTCAACACCGGCGAGTCCGCGATGAACCACGCGATGCTCTTCACCGGCGTCGACATCGACGAGGAGGGCAACGCTCGCCGCTTCCGCGTGGAGAACTCCTGGGGCGAGGAGCCCGGCGAGAAGGGCTTCTTCACGATGGACGCCGCATGGTTCGACGCCAACGTCTTCGAGGTGGCCGTGCACGTGGACGACCTGCCCGCCGAGCTGCGCGCCGCCATCACTGAGGAACCGCTGCATCTGCCTGCATGGGACCCGATGGGTGCGCTGGCCTGAGCCCAGTAGCCTGACACGCGAAGCGGGGCGTGCGTAACGTCCCCGTTCGATATTTGGCCTCCCTGAGCACGGGGCGGGTGGCGTGGGACAATTGTTCCGCGATACCCGCCCCGTTATCTGTGGAGGACACATGAGCACTGACGTGACCCGCGACTTTGCGTTCGGCCTGCCCAAGGCCGAGCTGCACCTGCACCTGGAAGGCACCCTCGAGCCCGATCTCAAGCTGGCACTCGCTCGCAAGAACGGCGTCGACATCGGCCAGTCCACGGTCGAGGAGGTGCAGGCCACCTACCAGTTCAACGACCTCACGTCCTTCCTGGCCGTCTACTACCCGGCCATGGATGTCCTCCAGGATGAGGACGATTTCCACGATCTGGCCGCCGCCTACTTTGAGCGCGCCCGCGCTAACGGTGTCGTGCGTGCCGAGTGCTTCTTCGATCCGCAGGCCCACACCTCTCGCGGCATTGCGATCGAGACTGTCATCCGCGGCTACTACCGCGCCGTCGTCGAGGCGCGCGAGGCAGGCCTGTCCGCCGACCTGATCCTGTGCTTCCTGCGCGACATGAGCGCCGAGTCTGCCCTCGAGACGCTGCAAGCAGCGCTGCCCTACAAGGACATGTTCATCGGCGTGGGCCTGGACTCCGACGAGCGCGACAACCCGCCCACCAAGTTCGCCCGCGTCTTCGAGCTCGCTCGCGAGGCCGGCCTGCACGTGACGATGCACTGCGACATTGACCAGATCGGCTCGATCGATAACATCCGTGCGGCCCTCACCGAGCTTGGCGCCGAGCGCCTCGACCACGGCACGAACATCGTCGAAGACCCCGAGCTGGTCGCCTACGCGCGCGACCACGGCATCGGCCTGACCTCGTGCCCGCTGTCCAATTCCTTCGTCACAGAGGAAATGAAGGGCAAGGAAATCATCGAGTTGACCGCCGCCGGCGTGAAGGTCAGCCTCAACTCCGACGATCCTGCCTACTTCGGCGGCTACATCGGCGACAACTACCTGGCGTTCGCCGAGCGCTTCGACCGCAGCCGCGCCGACCTGGAGCGCATCGCCCGCAACTCCATCGAGATCGCGTGGATCTCGGACGAGGAGAAGACTGAGCTGCTCGCCCGCGTGGATCGCTTCGTGTCTGAGAACTGATCGGCGACGAACGAGGCCGGGGCACTGGGAGCGCACGCGCGCGGACTGGCCCCGGCCTCGTCGTTCGTGGGGGAGCGCTATTCTCAAGCCGTTGCGAGAGTGGACGCCCGCTGTCACAATTGGCCACCCCGTGAACGCGCCGAGCATCGTGCCGACGAGACTGCCATGATAGGAACCATGACGAACCACACGAAGCCGACGTTGTTGATTTCCAACGTCCTGCCGGCACGCCCGGGGGACGAGGCATACAACAACATCTGCATGCGCCTGTGGGATCGTCTCCTTGAGGCCGCGCTGCCGAACTGGAACGTCATCCGCGAGTACGCGCAGGAAGATGGTGCCGAGGGCGCCGCCCTGCGCGCCCAGCACGCCGACGCGATCATCATCATGGGCGGTGAGGACGTCCACCCCAGCCTGTACGGTGCCTCGCAGGGATATCAGGCCGAGGGGCGCCACTGGTACCGCGCGGATCGCGGACAGATCGCCCTCGTCGACTACGCCGTGCGCACAGGGACCCCGCTCCTGGGGATTTGCCGCGGCATGCAGATCATCAATACGGCCCTGGGCGGCACGCTCGAGCAGCACATCGAGGGCGCCCACGGTACGCACACGAACAACCGGATCCTGTCCGACCACCGCTTCATCCGTCACAGCGTGCGCGTCGGCGGGGGAACGAACCTTGAGCGCGCCCTGGCACCCGTCCTCACCAACTCTGAGCTGATCATCTCCTCCGCCCACCACCAGCGCGTGGCACGCGTGGGCGAGGGCCTGCAGGTGAGCGCCTATGCGCCGGACGGCACCATCGAAGCCATTGAGACGATCGACGCACCCGTTATCGGCGTGCAGTGGCACCCCGAGGATCCCGCCGCCGACATTTCCCAGCTGCGCGCCCTCCTCGGCCACCTGGACGCGCGCCGCGCCCCCCGCCTCGAGAGGGCCTCGACTACCCTGGTCGCATGACCATTTCCCCGGGAACGAACTTCGACGATCCCCGATTCTGCGACGACCAGCGCACCCCTGCGCAGCGCATGCGCGACGGCGACTACTACATCGCGGATGATGAGCTCTCGGCACTCACGAGGCGCGCGGTTCGCCTCCTGGCCCTCTACGAGCAGGCGCATCCCACCGACCCGGACGTCGCCCGCTACCTTCTCTCTCAGGTCCTCGGCGAGGTGGGGGAGAGCGTCGACATCCGACCGCCCCTGCGTGTCGACTACGGGTACAACATCTCCATTGGGAATGGTTCCTGGGTCAACTACGGCCTGACCGTCCTCGACGTTGCCCAGGTCGTCATCGGCAAGGACGTCCTCATCGGCCCCAATTGCTCGCTCTACACGGCGATCCATCCGACCGAGCCCGGGCCTCGTCGAGCGAAATGGGAGTCCGCAGCACCGATCACCCTCGAAGACAACGTGTGGCTGGGCGGCTCCGTCGTCGTGTGCCCGGGAGTGACCATCGGCGAGAACTCGATCATCGGAGCGGGCACCGTCGTCACTCGCGACATCCCCGCCAACTGCATCGCCGTCGGCAACCCCGCCCGCGTCATCAAAAACCTGGACCCCACCACCCCGCGCGCCCTCGAAGCGGCGGGCGTCGGTGTTATTCCGCACGGACACACGGGAGAAGAAGCATGAGCATCCTGCCGATCTGCATCACGGGCGAGCCGGTCCTGCATCGGGTCGCGGATCCCGTCGACTCCTTTGACTCCGAGCTGAGCGACCTTGTCGCCGACATGATCGAGACGATGCACGCCGCGCCCGGGGTCGGCCTCGCGGCGCCGCAGGTCGGCGTTGGATCTCAGATCTTCGTGTGGCGCTACGCCGGGGGCGGCGCGTTCGATAGCCGCTACCGCGACGTCCTCCAGCTCGAGGAGGGACCCCAACGCGGCTTCAACACCATGCTGAGCGGTGTCGTCGTCAACCCGACCCTCGACCTCGTCTGGGATGACGAGGGCGCGGGTGCAATCCTGCCCACCCGCCCCGATGCCACCTGCGAGTCCGAGGGATGCCTCTCCGTGCCCGGGTACGGCTACCCGCTGCGTCGCGCACTCGGCGCCGTCCTACGCGGATACGACGTGTCGGGCGCGCCCATCGAGGTCGCCGCCCGTGGCTGGCTCGCGCGCATCTTCCAGCACGAATACGACCACCTGCGCGGAACCCTCTACGTCGACCGCCTCGCGCAGCCCTACTCGGACGAAGCCCAGCAGGTCATTCGTGAGCGCGGGTGGGGGACCAGCGGATATACGTGGACCCCGGGGGAGTGAGCCTCACTCACGTCCTCCCGAGGCCGCGACGTGAGCGTCAGTGGACCTCGAAGCCCAGCGACCGGAAGTAGTTGCGCACTTCCTCCGTAGCCTCGGGCGTGGGAGCCTTCGTGTCCTCCAGCTGGTAGTCCAGACCCAGCGAATGCCACTTGTCCTTGCCCAGCTGGTGGAAGGGCAGGACCTCGATACGATCGATGACGTCCTTCCAGCGCGAGACAATCTCGCCAACTTGCCGTACGTTCTCCGGATCATCGGTCAGGCCCGGAACGAGGACGAAACGAATCCAGATGCGCGTCGCGCCACCGCGCGCGGCAATGCGATCACCGAACTCGATCGTGGGTGCCAGGGCGCGTCCCGTTGCCTTCTTGTAGGTCTCCTCGTTGCCGCTCTTGACGTCCAGGAGCACCAAGTCGATCGCGTCGAGCATCTCGTCGTCACAGTTCGCACCCAGGAACCCGGAGGTATCGATGCAGGTGTGCACGCCCATCTCCTTGGCGCCCATCAGGATGCGCTTGGCGAACTGGGGCTGCATGAGGACCTCGCCGCCGGACAGCGTGATACCGCCCTTCGTCGTGCGGAAAATACGGCGGTAGCGCGCGATGCGGGAGAGGAGCTCCGTGTCAGACACGGGAGCGCCGTCCTTCATGAGGAACGTGTCGGGGTTGTGGCAGTACAGGCAACGCAGCGGGCAGCCGTTGAGGAACACCGTCATGCGCGTACCGGGGCCGTCAACGGCGGTGACGAGCTCCCAGGAGTGAATGGACCCCAGCGTGCCCTCACGCATGCGGCGCAGGCGCTCGGAGCGCTCCAGATCCGTGATCTCCTCCAGGCCCTCGACGCCAGCGCCGACGGTACGTGATTGGGGAGCTTGGAAGTCCTGCTCGCGGAACGTGGGGAGAGCGAGGGTCTGCGACATGTTTCCTTCTTCGCGGTTGAGTGGGAGGTGTCCGTGATGGGAACGAGGCCGGGGATCGTCAGCGTAGATCGCCGACGAACGCAGGCATAGCAGTGGGGCGCCGAGCGTTGCCCGACGCCCCACTCCAATCAGCGATCAGGCCGAGTGGTGGAAGGTGCGGGACAGAACGTCCAGCTGCTGCTCACGGGTGAGCTTGACGAAGTTGACGGCGTAGCCGGAAACGCGAACGGTCAGGTTCGGGTACTTCTCGGGGTGCTCCATGGCGTCCTTCAGCGTGGACTCCTCGAGAACGTTGATGTTCGCGTGGTAGAGGCCATCCTTGTCGCCGCGCTCTTCGCGGGCGGCCTTCATGTCGGCGAGGCGCTCTTCGTAGGTCTTGGTTGCCATAACATTTCTCCTTTTGTGAAACTCCGGGGGTACCGGATTGGGTGGGTCGCGGTGCGGCACACCCACGTGTGTGGTGGGCGGGGATCAATACGGGTGACGCATCGATCCCCGCCGATGGTGGATCAGTAGCCCTTGGTGCCGTCGTAGGCGCAGGAATCGTCCGGAACGAAGCCAGCGTCGAGGATGCCGACCAGGTTCTGGATCTGCTCTTCCTTGGAGCGGCCCAGGCCCTGCGGGGTGATCGTGTTCGTCAGCGAGATGCCGTCGAGTGCGTCGTTGTAGTCCAGCTTGCCGACCGACAGCATGGAGGCAACCATGCCGTGCGTGTCGATGCCGTTCTCCGGGTTCGCGCCGGGGGCGAAGGGGGTGCCCTTCTGGTGGCCCGACGGGAAGGAACCGGTGGCCTTGCCGTAGACGACGTTCGAGGTGATCGTCAGGACCGACTGGGTCGGGATCGCGTCGCGGTACATGGGGATCGCGCGGATCTTGTCCATGACGGTGTGGACGACGGTCGCGGCGATGTCGTCGGCGCGGTCATCGTCGTTGCCGTAGGTCGGGAAGTCGCCCTCGGTGCGGTAGTCGACGACCAGGCCGGTCTCGTCGCGGATCGGGTAAACCTTCGCGTACTTGATGGCGGCCAGCGAGTCGGCAACGATGGACAGGCCTGCGATGCCGCAGCCCATGGTGCGGACGATCTCAGCGTCGTGCAGAGCCATTTCGATGGCCTCGTACGCGTAGCGATCGTGGCAGTAGTGGATGATGTTGAGGGCCTCGACGTAGGTGCCAACGACCCAGTCCAGCATCTCCTCGTAGCGCTTCCACACGTCATCGAAGTCGAGCGGGCCGTCACCCTGGACGGGCTCGTAGCCTTCCATGACCTGCTTGCCGCTCATCTCGTCGCGGCCACCGTTGATGGCGTAGAGCAGGGCCTTGGCGGCGTTCACACGCGCGCCGAAGAACTGCATCTGCTTGCCGACCTTCATGGGGGAGACGCAGCATGCGATGGCGGCGTCGTCACCCCAGTGGGCGCGGATCTGCGGATCGGACTCGTACTGGATCGAGGAGGTCTCGATCGAGATACGGGCGCAGAACTCCTTGTAGCCGCGGGGCAGGTTCTCGTCCCAGAAGATGGTGATGTTCGGCTCGGGGGCCGGACCGAGGTTCACCAGCGTCTGAAGCAGGCGGAAGGAGGTCTTGGTGACCAGCGTACGGCCGTCGTCGCCGAAGCCGGCGTCCGACCAGGTGGCCCAGTAGGGGTCGCCCGAGAAGATCTGGTCGTAAGCGATGGTGCGCAGGAAGCGGGTGATGCGCAGCTTGATGACGAGGGCGTCGATGATCTCCTGTGCGCCGGACTCATCCAGCGTGCCGTTCTTCAGATCGCGCTCGAAGTAGCAGTCGAAGAAGCCCGACAGGCGGCCGATCGACATGGCGGCGCCGTCCTGAGACTTCACGGAGGCCAGGTAGCCGAAGTAGGTCCACTGCACGGCCTCGTGCGCGTTGGTGGCGGGGCCGGAGATGTCGTAGCCGTACGAGGCAGCGAGGTTCTTCAGCTTCTTGAGGGCCTTGATCTGCTCGGAGTGCTCCTCGCGGTAGCGTGCCCAGTGCTCGGAGAAGGGCTGGTCGGCGTAGCGATCCTTGTCCTTTTCCTTCTCGGCGATGAGGTGGTCAACGCCGTAGAGCGCCACACGGCGGTAGTCGCCGATGATGCGGCCACGGCCGTAGGCGTCCGGCAGGCCGGTGATGATGTGGGAAGAACGAGCTGCGCGGATGCGCGGCGTGTAGATATCGAAGACAGCGTCGTTGTGGGTCTTGCGGTACTTGGTGAAGATCTTCTTCACCTCGGGGTTGTATTCCTTGCCGGCCTCGTGGATGGCCGTCTCGACCATGCGCCAGCCGCCGTTCGGCATCATCGCGCGCTTCAGGGGGGCATCGGTCTGCAGGCCGACGATCACGTTGTCGTCCTCGCAGATGTAGCCGGGCTTGAAAGCATCGATGTCGGCGGGGGTGTCGGTGTCAACGTCGAGGATGCGCACCTTGCGCTCTTCGGAGAGGTACTTCTCTTCGAGAGTGTTCCACACGCGCAGGGTCTTCTCGGTCGGCCCTGCCAGGAACGAGGCATCGCCCTCGTACGGGGTGTAGTTCAGCTGGATGAAATCACGAACGTCGATTTCATCGCACCAGTTACCCTTTACGAAACCTTCCCAGGCCTTCTGGTCTGCTGTCGTCATTCTTCCTCTTCTCGGATGTCCGTATCCCGTTGTGGGGACGGTGTGTTAGGAGCGGAGCTCCACAGTGCGTCGGATTCCAACGCTTAGGCCCATTGTCCTACGGCTTGGGGGGTCTCCACAACCCATATCAACCGACAGTCTATGTTCTGCGTCTCAGGATATGGGCCCAAAGTCTCTAGCGGTTAAATTGTGGGACCAAGGTCCTTAGGAGAAGAGAGCTGGCTTGACCCCCTACACTGGTACCAGTGCCCGTCCCACAAAGGAGAAAAATCCTATGTCTGCACCCCGCCCCGTCCTTGGAGTTGGCGTTCTTGGAGCCGGAACCGTCGGTAGCCAGGTCATTCGTATCCTTCAGTCGAGCCGCGAGGATTTCGCAGCTCGCTCGGGCGCGGAGATGGAGGTGCGCAAGGTCCTCGTCCGCAATGTGGATGCTCCCCGAGACGCTCCGATTGATCGTGAGCTGCTGACGACCGACCCCGCTGAAGCGATCGACAACATGGACCTCGTCGTCGAGCTGATCGGCGGCATTGAGCCCGCCCGCACCCTCGTGCTGCGTGCGCTCAACCAGGGCATCTCGGTCGTCACGGGCAATAAGGCCCTCCTGGCCGCCCACGGCCCCGAGCTCTACGAGGCCGCCGCAGCCAATGGCGCTGACCTCTACTACGAGGCCGCTGTGGCGGGTGCTGTTCCTGTCGTTTACGGCCTGCGCGAGTCCCTCGCCGGCGACCGCATCACGACGGTCATGGGCATCGTGAATGGCACGACCAACTTCATCCTCGATGCGATGAGCACGAAGGGCCTGAGCTACGAGGAGGCGCTCAAGCAGGCGCAGGATCTCGGTTTTGCCGAGGCCGACCCGACCGCGGACGTCGAGGGCTTCGACGCGGCCGCCAAGTGCTCCATTCTTGCCTCGCTCGCCTTCCACACCCGCGTCGGTATCGACGATGTTGCGGTTGAGGGCATCACGAGCATCACGAAGGAGGATATGGAGGAGGCAGCGCGCATCAACCATACGATCAAGCTCCTCGCTATCGCTGAGCGCCGCATCGGCGAGGATGGGCGTGAAGGTGTCGCGATGCGTGTGCATCCGGCTCAGGTTCCCGCCGATCACCCGCTCGCGTCCGTCGACGGCGCTTACAACGCGATTCTCGTCGAGGGCGAGGCTGCGGGCCGCCTGATGTTCTACGGTCAGGGCGCGGGTGGCGCGCCCACGGCCTCGGCAGTCCTGTCCGACCTTGTCGCGGCCGCGCACCACCGCGCCTTCGGCGGTCACGCCCCGCGCGAGTCGGTCTACGCGCACCTGCCGATCCTCGATCCAGGCTCGACGCACACTCGGTACCAGATTCGCCTGCAGGTGGAGGACCGCCTCGGCGTCCTGTCCGATGTTGCCGGCATCTTCGCCCGCCACGGTGTCTCGATCCAGTCCGTCCACCAGCGTAACGACGAGGTTCCCGGCGCCTGCGTCATCGTCGTGACCAGCCACCGCGCCCGCGAGGCCGACCTGCGCGCCGTTGCCCGCGCGCTCGCCGTGTCCGACGCCGTGCGTGAGGTGACCTCCACGATCCGCGTTGAGGGTGAGTGACGTGCGGCTGCGAGATGACTTTGTCGCGGTGAAGGTCCCCGCGACCAGCGCGAACCTGGGCCCGGGATTCGACTGCATGGGCCTGGCCCTCGACCTGTGGGACGAGGTTTCGGTTCACGCGACGACTGGGCCCACCTCGGTCGTCGTTGAGGGGGAAGGTGCCGGAAACGTCGAGCAGGGCGAGGACAACCTCGTCGTGCGTGCCCTGCGCCTTGCGCTCGACCGCGTGGGTGCCCCTCAGGTGGGCGTGCGCATGCACTGCACGAACCGCATCCCTCATTCCCGAGGCCTGGGTTCCTCTGCGAGTGCGATCGTCGCCGGCGTGACGCTGGCACGTGCCCTCATCGGTGACGCCGATGTGCTCGGCCGCCAGGAGATCCTCGAGATCGGATCCCACATGGAGGGGCATCCCGACAACGTGGCTCCCGCCGTTTTTGGCGGCGCGACCGTGTCCTGGATGAACGAGGAGACCTCCGAAGTGGGCAGCGTGCGCCTCACCCCGCCCGAGGGCATCAACCCCGTCGCGTTCATCCCCGACTTCGAGCTGCGCACCGCCGCCGCGCGAGCCGCCCTGCCTGCAACCGTTCCCCACGGTGATGCGAGCTTCAATGTGGCGCGCGGTGCCCTGCTGGCCTCCATCCTGTCGGGTGGTGCCCAGGCGAGCGGGGGAGTGAACCTGCATGCGCTCATCATGGAAGCTACGCGCGACCGTCTGCATCAGGAACAGCGCCGGGCCGCGATGGAACCCTCACTGGCACTCGTTGACTGGCTGCGCGGTGCCGGTTTTGCTGCCGTTGTCTCCGGTGCGGGGCCGACCGTTCTGTCTCTGGAGAAGGTGGGGGCGGATATTCGCCGCGACGCAGCTGGTGCAGGCTGGCGTGTCGTGCCGCTGGCCGTGGCCGCATCGGGCGTGCAGATTACCCGCGGAAGCCTTGCGAAAGTCGAGTTTTAGTCGCTCGGCTTCGCTGTGAGTTTGTTGGCAACCACCGCCAGCCTCGCCGTCTAAGTGACAGCGGGCTGGCGGTCTTGCTATATTTTTTTCAGGTCCGAGCCGATTGCTCGACTCCGACCGTTGCGGTGCGCCTCTTTCGCGCATCTTCCTGATCAAGCTTTTTGTTGTGCTTGAGTAATCACCTCGCCCGCTGTGGGCGCATTCCAGTAAGGATCACTTCGTGAGCAACGAAACCTCCGCCGAGACGACCGCGTCGCTGTCGGCGATGAAGCTGCCCGAGCTGAAGGCTCTGGCCGCCTCTCGCGGCCTGAAGGGCATTTCCCAGCTTCGTAAGCCCCAGTTGATCGAGCTGCTGAGCAACGGCGCCGGCGCCTCGACCCCGCAGGAAACCGCTCCCCGTGAGGACGCTCCTGCCTCGTCCAAGAAGAAAGCCGACAAGCCGGCCGCCGAGAAGTCGGCAGAGGAGGGTCCTGCGGCTGAGAAGTCGGCTTCTGAGGCTCCTGCCGAGGCGCCGCGCCGCTCGCGTCGCCGTCGCGCGGTGAGCCAGGGCGCCGTTGAGCCCGCGCATGTCACTCTTGACCTGCCCCTGCCCGCCGCGGAGCGCGCCGAGGCCGCCCCGGAGTCCGATACGACCGTCGTCGAAACTGTCCTCAACATCGAACTGCCCGACGGGGATGACACCGAGGCGCGTCGCCCTCGCCGTGAGCGTGGCCGCCGAGGCCGACGTGACCGCGAGAACCGTGAGAACCGCGAGAATCGTGAGGGCCGCGAGAACCGTGAGGGTCGTGAGAACCGGGAGGGCCGCGAGGGCCGCAACCAGCGCGGCGGCGAGGAGAACCTCGCCCCGATCGCCGGCATCCTCGACATCCAGGAAAACCACGCCTTCGTGCGTACCTCGGGCTACCTGCCCGGCCCGAACGACGTCTACGTGACGCTGGGCAACGTGCGCCGCTGGGGCCTGCGCGCCGGTGACGCGGTCGCCGGTGCCGTTCGCCTGCCCCGCGAGGGCGAGCGCCAGCGCCAGAAGTACAACGCCCTCGTGCGCGTTGACTCCGTCAACGGTATGACGATCGAGCAGGCGCAGGCGCGCCGCGAGTTCGGCAAGCTGACCCCGGTCTACCCCTCCGAGCAGCTGCGTATGGAGACCTCTCCCAAGGCCTACACGCCGCGCGTCATCGACCTGGTCGCCCCCGTCGGCAAGGGCCAGCGTGGCCTCATCGTCTCCCCGCCCAAGGCCGGTAAGACGATGGTCATCCAGCAGATGGCCAAGGCTATTGAGCTGAACAACCCCGAGGTGCACCTCATGGTCGTCCTGGTGGACGAGCGTCCCGAAGAGGTCACCGACATGCGCTCGATCGTCAAGGGTGAGGTCATCGCCTCCACCTTCGACCGTCCCGCATCGGACCACACGACCGTCGCCGAGCTCGCGATTGAGCGCGCCAAGCGCCTGGTCGAGCTGGGCCAGGATGTCGTCGTGCTCCTCGACTCGCTCACGCGTCTGTCGCGCGCCTACAACCTGGCTGCGCCCGCCTCGGGCCGTATCCTCTCCGGTGGCGTCGACGCGTCCGCGCTGTACCCGCCCAAGAAGTTCTTCGGCGCTGCCCGCAACATCTCCGAGGGCGGCTCGCTGACGATCATCGCCTCCGCCCTGGTGGAGACCGGCTCGAAGATGGACGAGGTCATCTTCGAGGAGTTCAAGGGCACCGGCAACATGGAGCTGCGCCTGTCGCGCCAGCTCGCCGAGCGCCGCATCTTCCCCGCGATCGACCTCAACGCGTCGGGTACCCGTCGCGAGGAGCTGCTCTTCAAGCCCGAGGAGCTGCGCATCATGTGGAGGCTCCGCCGCGTCCTGGGCACGCTCGACCAGCAGCAGGGCCTCGAGCTGGTCCTCGATAAGCTCAAGGAAACCCAGTCCAACGCTGAGTTCCTCATGCTCATCCAAAAGACCACGCCCTCCGAGTGATCGGCGGGTAGGCGCGGGGCGAGTGGCGAGAGCCGCTCGCCCCGTTTTCTGTTGAGACGTACGTGCGAGTACCGGACAACTGATAAGGCCTGTGCCAGAATTGGCGCATGGTGAACATGACACCGAATGCGGCCAATTCGCGGGCGCCACGGGGTACCTCGCGCCGATCCTGGAGTGCTGCGCGCGGATTTCTGCGCCTCGTTATCGGTCTCTTTCTCTCGCTGACGGCTCCCCTTCAGCTGCTAATCGCGATCTACGAGCAGGCCCATCATGGGATGGGGGAGGCGGTTGACTGGCCGAATTGGACCGGCTGGGTTATGGCGCTGTGCGGAATCGGCGTGCTGTGGGGAGGGGTCAGTTGTCGGCGCTCGAGGCGTCGGAAAATGATGACGATCGCGCAGACGTGGGCATCCTTGGAGAGCCAGCGGGCGCAGGTTGAGCGTGTGTTCTCAGCGCTCGTTCGCGCCGGGCACTACGAGAGCGCACTGGCGGCGCGCTACGAGTATGCCCGAGCCGAACGCGTCAGGGTTGGCGCTCGAATCGAGGAGTACAGGTCGCCCGGTTTCTTCGCATCGCTCAGCGAGGCGTCGGGAGGGTCGGAGGATGAGATCCTTGCGCAGATGGCCGGCCTGGCGGATGCGGATGCTGCGTTCATGGCGGCGCGTGACTTTTTTGCGCTCGCGCCCGGCTGGCGCGATGTGTGGAACCACGAGATTGGCCCGATCATCGAAGACTTGGACGTCCTCGATGACGTCGCAGACAGCCTCGAATCAATCTGCACGGACCCGCACATCCTGACGGACATTGAGGCGTTCCGAGAGCGTGTGGGGGATGACAAGGACACGGTGATCAGCCTGGGAGAACGCCTCGAGGGCAGGCAGCTCGATCCTGCCCAGGCGCTGGAAGAACTTGACCGGATTGCCAACGAGGCGCGAGCGCGCACCGCCGAGCTCATCGAGGCGACTCTCGCCACCGATGCCTCGTCGCAGGGACGCGCACGCTACGCGCGGTGGAAGGGCGCGGGAATCAGCCTGACCGCGGCTAACGCTGAGTACGACGGGGCCTACTGGAGCGAGGACGCAGACACTGACGTCGAGTACAATCCGGCAGCCACGATCCGACTGATTGCAAACTCCGCAGGCGTCGACCTGAACGGGCTGCCAGCACCGGCGACCGGTGTCCTGACGGCCGGCCGCGCATCCATCTATCTACTGCCGATGTATCTTGATCGATACGTGACTGGCGACGTGGATGCGGCAGGCGACGGCTCATCCTCGGACTGAGTGGGTGGTGGGGGCCGGTTGCGCCGTTGCTGCGTCTCGAAAATGCTGGTGCCACCGTGCGTGAGCGTGACCGTCATGTCAGAGTGAAGGTATGACGTCTTCGACGAGCGATGCAATGAACTCAGATCCCACGAGCCAGAATTCCCGGAATACTCGGCTGGATGTACGCGGTCTCCTGCGTATCGTGCTGGGGGCTATTCTGGTCCTCTTCACGCCCGCTTGGTTGGCGGTGGCAGCATACGAATACTCGCAGCCGACTGCTTCGGCGACGAGCCTCGTCTCACCCGTTGTGGAGATCCGCGACGAAACCAGCAGCTTCCAGAGCATCGACGGCCGCCCGCTCAGCGTCGCACTGGAGGGGATCGGCTTCCTGCGCCCCATCCACCTCGTCGTCTTGTCCACGGACAACCTGACGGATGACAACTTGGACGAGGCGACCCTGAAGTATGCGCGCGCGAAGCATCCTGAGTGGATTGCGCGCAACGGCTACAAATGGGCCGACGGCTACTTCATCCTCGCGGTGTCTCCCACGCACCGGCAGGTCGGCACCTACTTCGGTGAGGACATCGCCCCGACGCTGTCGATCCAGAGCGAGATTCAGGACGCCGCGAAGGATGATTTCCGCGAGGGGCGCTGGAGCCAAGGTGTGGTCGCGGCGGTCAGCACGGCGGCGTCCATCATGCCCAACGAGGCCGGGATGAGCCTGGAGAACCGGCCGGTGTGGCCCGACTGGAAGGGCGCGCTTGCCACCCTCGCGGGAATCGGCATTCTCGCGCGCGGAAACAGCCTGCACCGTAAGACGCGCGAGAACGCGAACAAGGTGGCCGAGGAGTGGAAGGCTTTGGAGAGGCGCCGGGGCGAGGTGGAGCGCGCGTTCGTCGCTCTCCTCGAAGCCGGGGACTACACGAGCGGTCTGTCCGCGCGCTACGAATCTGCGCGCGCCGAATACGAGAGGGTTCGGGAGCGGATTGCGCAGACGCAATCAACGCATTTCCTGGGAACGCTGAGCGCGCAGGCGTCGGACGAGACGGATGAGATCCTCGAGGATCTGCACGCACTAGCGGACGCGGACCATGCGATTCTGGCGGCCGGTGATTTCTTCGCGCTGAGGCCCGGCTGGCGCGCCATCTGGGACAACGAGGTTGGTCCGATCTTCGAGGATCTGCAAGCAGTCGATAACGTCGGGGTCACGGTGCGCGACCACGTGAAGAACCCTAAGGTGCACGGGGCCACCAAGTCGCTGTTCCAGTGGACGAATGAGCAACGTGCGCTGCTGCTCGGCCTCGGCACCCGTCTCGAGCGCGCCGAGGTCACCCCGGCTCAGGCTCTCGAAGAACTCGACCGAATCGCGAATGAGAGCCGCACGCGCCTGGCGGACGTGGTGACGAGTGCGCTAGCGCTCGATTCCTCGACGGAGGGGAGACTACGTTACGCGAGGTGGCAGAGCCCGCCGACCGAAATCGTGAATGCAGCCGAGATGTTCTACAAAGGCTCCTACCTCAGCCAGGGAGCCACGCACGAGTACAATCCCGCGTCGACGATTCGACTCACCGCGAATTCCGCCGGTGTTAACCTCGCGGCATACCGGGCCAACACGTCGAGTCGTTTCAAAGACTACGACAGCTACATCTACGTCAGGCCCCTGTACCTCGACGAATATGTGATCTCTAGCGGCAGTACCTCGTCGAGCACGTCGAGCGCGAACTACGGTTCCTCTTCGGGTGGCTTCTCGGGCTCTGGTTCCTCCTCGTCCTTCTAACGGACATCAAGGCACCGAGCGGATGGGGACGAAGCATGCCAGAGTGGAGGCATGACATCCATCATGACAGGCGGGCTGGATAACGCTCCTGCGCGCCCGGGCATGTTCTGGCGAGGCGCGCGCGGATTTCTGCGCATCCTGGCGGGCATGCTTCTGTTCCTTGTGACTCCCGCGTGGTCTGTGATCGCGTCCGCCGTGGATGCGCCGCAGGTTCTTGCGTGGCCGGCATGGTACGCGTGGGTTACCTCGTTCATGGGTATCGTGCTCTGGGGGCGCGGATGGATGCTGCGTCGCCAGGCACGCGACAACCTCAGGCGGGCCTGCGACGAGTGGGAACCATTGGAGAAACGGCATCAGGACGTTGAGCACAGCTGCGTTGCGCTCCTGGAATCTGGGCACTACCACCGCGGGCTTGCCGCGCGCTGGGAGGCTGCTTGCGCCGAACGCGAGAAGCTGCGCGCCCGGATCGCTGCGGGGTCGTCGGTTCCGTTCCTCGCTTCGCTGAGTGCGGCAACGGCACGGGAGATGGATGCGATCGTCGAGCATTTCCACGGTCTGATGGATGCGCACGTCGCGATGATGGCGGCTCGCGATCTCTTCGCGCTTGCTCCCACCTGGCGCGGGATATGGGAGAACGAGACAGGGGCGGTCTACGAGGACCTGACCGTCCTCGAGACCCTCACGGAAAGTGTCCAGCGGCGCAGCCGAGAGCCGATGGTGCTCAGCACAGCGGCGTCCCTCGTGGCGTGGGGCAATGAGCAGCGCGTGGCCGTCAGCGACCTGGCGGCGAGCATTGAGCACGCGCAGATGGACCCCGCCGAGGCACTGACGCAGCTCGATCGGATCGCTGACGAGGCCAGAGTGCGCCTGGTGCGACTGATCGAGGTGGCTCTCGCAACCGACACGTCCATGATTGGGCAGAGGCGCTACAAGCGCTGGAGAAGAGGCGCGGGGGAGAAGCTGCGCACCAACGAGACCCTCTACATCGGCGCGTACCGCATCTCCGGCATGACGTATACCTACAATCCCGCCCAGGCGATTCGCCTGACTGCAAACAGTGCGGGTATAGATTTCAAGGGTAGTGCGGCTCATTCCACCGCCCTGTTCACAGCGTTTAACGCCACCGTCTACGTGCCTCCCGCGTATCTTCATCGTTACCTTGTGTGGGATGGAACCTCGCGGTACGGATCATCGCGGGCGAACTACCTGACGTCCGCCGCGAACATCGGCCCGCACGAGCGGACACGCTAAGCGCGGTACTGTGAGCCGACCTCGTGCTCACGGGGAGTCTGGGTGGCCATGCGTGTTGTGCGCCCATAGCGGATCTCACGTGTGCTGCTTCCTTTCTTCATTGAAGGGGAAGGGTGCATGTGCGATAATGTCCTGTCGGCTTACCGGTTCACCGGCATGCCCCAGGCGCTGCTAGCGCGCTGGAGGGCGAGCCCTCGCCAGATGCGGGGGACGCTGCATGTCCGGACCCGGGGCACCAAACGATCCAGGAGAAACTCCATGAAGAAGGGTATTCACCCCGAATACGTGGACACCGTCGTGACCTGCACGTGCGGCAACAAGTTCCACACCCGTTCCACCATCACCTCCGGTGAGATGCGCGTGGACGTGTGCTCGGCCTGCCACCCGTTCTACACGGGCAAGCAGAAGATCCTCGACACCGGCGGCCGCGTCGCCAAGTTCGAGGCTCGCTACGGCAAGCGCGTGCGCCCCTCGAAGTGAGGGTGAGCAGCTAGCTCAACGGCGGTGTCGTTGGCCTGATGGCCGACGGCGCCGCCGCTTTGTCAACTGTACGGATCGAAGGATGTGGTGAATAGTGGCTGCGACGGACGAGCTCGGCGCCCTGGGCCCGCTGCTGGAGGAATACGAGCAGGTCGAGGCGCAGATGGCGGATCCCCAGACGTTGGCGGACCCGCAGCTGATGCGCCGCGTGGGACGCCGCTACGCCGAACTTGGTCGCGTGAAGGCCGCCGCAGATCGGCTCGCGGCTGCCTCGGGAGATCTTGAGGCTGCCCGTGAGCTCGCGGCCGAAGACCGGTCCTTCGCCGACGAGATTCCTGCCCTCGAAGAAGAGGAAACGGCTGCCCACGAGGCTCTCGTCAAGATCCTGGCCCCTCGTGATCCTGAGGACGCGATGGATGTCATTCTTGAGATCAAGGCCGGCGAGGGCGGCGAAGAGTCCGCGCTCTTCGCATCCGATCTGGCGCGCATGTACGGTCGCTACGCTGAGGCTCACGGGTGGAGCGTGACCGAGATGAGTGCGACCCATACGGAGCTCGGCGGCTTCAAAGACATTACCCTGGCGATCCGTGCGAAGGGCACGCCTGCCCCCGATGAGGGTGTGTGGGCTCACCTGAAGTATGAGGGCGGCGTGCACCGCGTGCAGCGCGTTCCCGTGACCGAGTCCCAGGGCCGCATCCACACGAGTGCCGTCGGCGTATTCGTCATGCCGGAGATCGAGGACGACGAGGAGATCGTCATCGACCCGAACGACCTGCGTATCGACGTGTATCGGTCGAGCGGCCCCGGCGGGCAGTCCGTGAACACGACGGATTCGGCCGTTCGCATCACCCACTTGCCCTCCGGCATCGTCGTGTCGATGCAGAATGAGAAATCGCAGCTGCAGAACAAAGAAGCCGCCCTGCGCGTGCTTGCATCGCGCCTGGCCGCGGAGGCGCGAGCGAAGAAAGAGGCCGAGGCCTCGGCTCAGCGCCTCTCCCAGGTGCGCACCGTGGACCGCTCGGAGCGTATCCGTACCTATAACTTCCCGGAGAACCGGATCGCGGATCATCGCACGGGCTTTAAGGCACACAACCTCGACGCGGTCCTGTCGGGCGCGCTCGATGCCGTTATCGCTTCGCTGCAGGAAGCTGATGAGGCCGAGCGTTTGGCCGCTGCCGCGCAGTCATGACGGGAGGCGACATGAGCGAATGGCCCTTGAACGAGGCCCGATCCTGGGCTCGGGAGCGCCTGAGCGCTGCCGGGATTGAATCCGTCGACGCGGACGTGCGCGAGCTGCTGGAGTGGGCGTGCGACGCCTCGTCCCAGTGGGACTTGCCGACGCAGTTGAACGAGGAACAGGCCGAGAAATTGCGCTCCGGGGTGGGGGAGCGGGCCCTGCGTATCCCGCTCCAGCACGTCACCGGTCGCATGTTCTTTCGCTCGCTCACGCTTCAGTCGGTGCCCGGCGTGTTCATCGTGCGTCCCGAGACCGAAGTTCTCGCCGGTCTCGCCATCGACGAGGCCGGGGCTATCGTGCGTGAGCGCGGAGAGGCGCGCGTGGTCGATTTGTGTACGGGATCGGGTGCCATCGCGTTCGCCGTCGCCCTGGAGGCAGCATGCACCGAGGTGTGGGCGGTTGAGAAGGAAGCGGATCCTTTCGCCCTGGCGTGTCGAAACCGGGATCTCGTCGGAGCGCGCAGCGTACATCTCGAGCGTGCAGATGCCACGGCGCGCGCAACCCTGTCCCACCTTGACGCGATGGTTGACGTCGTCGTGACGAACCCGCCCTACGTGCCGGCAGACGAGATGCCGACTCAGCCTGAGGCGAGCGCGGATCCTCACGTCGCCCTGTACGGCGGTAGCTCGGACGGTACGGCGATTCCCGTGCGTATCATTCGTCGCGCCCGAACCCTGCTACGTCCCGGCGGCACGCTGCTGATGGAGCATTCTCCGAGCCAGGATGCGGCGTTGCGCGACGCCGCTCGCTCAGCTGGATTTGTCGACGTGGAGACGTTGCCTGACCTGGTGGGACGCTCGCGCTTCCTGCGTGCTCGCGCGCCCCGTTCGACGAAGCCCACCGCAACCGTGACACAATGACAACGATGAGCACTGAGACGATCCTGCGCGCAGCCCCCTCACTGAGCGAGGCCGACCTGGCGCGCGCCCAGCAGGAACTGCGCGACGGGAACCTCCTCGTCGTTCCCACGGACACCGTGTACGGCATCGGAGCTGACGCCGCGAATCCCGAGGCCGTCGCCGCGGTGCTGGCCGCGAAAGGACGCGGACGGCAGATGCCACCCCCCGTTCTCGTTGCATCCGTCGAAGCGATCGACTCGCTGTGCGTCGATGTTCCCGATGCCGCCCGCACGCTCGCGCGTGCCTTCTGGCCCGGCGGACTCACACTCATTCTGCGAGCCCGCCCCGACCTCGGGTGGGATCTCGGTGAGACCGGCGGAACGATCGGCGTGCGCATGCCGAACCAAGGCGCGCTCCTGCGACTGCTGCGCGACTTCGGGCCCATGGCCGTGACGTCAGCGAACCTGACAGGGCAACCTCCGGCGACGTCCGTGGAGGCGGCCATCGGGTATTTCGGTGCACGCGTTGCCGCCTACCTTGACGGCGGACCCACCGAGGGATCCACGGCCTCGTCGATCGTGGACTTTGCCCACGACGCACCGCGCGCGTTGCGGCTGGGAACGATCTCGCTGGATGACCTGAGCGCTGGCGCCGGCGTCGCTATCGCACCCGTGCAGGGGAGCGCTTCGTGAAGGTCTACCTCCTGCTCGGTGCCATTGCGATGGCTCTGACGATTCTGCTCACCCCTGTCGTTCGCTGGACGTGTCTGCGCTTCAACATCCTGCCCCCTCTGCGCGGCCGCGACCTTCAAAAGACACCGATCCCGCGCCTGGGCGGTGTCGCCATGACCATCGCGTTGATCGTGACCATGCTGGTCGCCTCACGCATCCCCTACATGGCACCCCTGTTTACGACAACAGTCCCATGGGCCGTCATGGCCGGCGCCGCCGCCATGTGCATCCTCGGCATCATTGACGACATTATCGAATTGGACTGGATGGCTAAGCTCGGCGGCCAGGTGCTGATCGCCGGCGGTATGGCCTTCGGAGGCGTCCAACTCGCGTCCTTCCCGATCTTCGGTATCACGCTCGGTTCCTCGCGCCTGTGGCTCTTCGTCTCCGTCTTCTTCATCGTCGGCATCATGAACGCCGTCAACTTTATCGACGGTCTCGACGGCCTGGCAGCGGGCATGATTGCGATCGGCGCGGGATCTTTCTTCGTCTACTCCTACATCATCACCAGACTGATGGGAGCGGCTTCCTACGCGACGACTGCAAGCCTCATCGTGATCGCGTTGCTTGGCGTGTGCGCGGGCTTCCTCTGGTTTAACTTCCACCCTTCCTCGATCATGATGGGCGGGGGAGCGGAGACCATGGGACTCGTCCTGGCCGGCGCCGGCATCATTGTCACTGGCAAGATCGATCCGACGCTGCTGGGCCGCCAACAGATGATTGTGTCCGCGCTGCCCCTCATCCTGCCGCTGTCCGTCATTTTCATGCCGGTCCTCGACCTGGTCGTCACCTCGATCCGTCGCATGAGCCGTGGGAAAAGCCCATTCGTCGCAGACCGCTCGCACTTCCATGATCGCCTGCTCGTTGCTGGACACTCCCACCGCGGAGTTGTCGCGATCCTGTGGATGTGGACCGCCATCGTCTGCGTGCCGGCCGTCGGTCTCCTCGTCTTCGAATGGTGGAGCGTCGCCTTTGTTGCTGTTGTCGCGGCGGCGGTTGGCGTGGCCGTGACGACCCGAGAGTTTCCCAAGGAAGACACCGTCCACGAGGAGCTTTCCGCATGAGCTACCTGCTTGCCGTCCTCATGATCGTCATCATCTGTGTCGCGCAGTGGTTTTTCACCTCCCGCGCACTGCGTTCCCCCTCCCGTTTCATCGGATGGGTCAGTGGCGGGTACGCGGCGAAGATAGGACTTCTCGCTCTTGGCCTGTACGTCCCACGTGCTCTAGGAATCGACGTGCGCATCGGCGCGATCGGGACAATTGTTGCCATTATCGTTTCCTCGAGCGTGGAGATGGTCGTCATGATGCGCAAGCGGACGATGAACGTCGACGTACCGAACGACACTGAGTAACCCTTGCGCGCGCCGGGGACTCCCATCTCTGTGTAGAATGGGTAAAGTTGCTATGGCAGCAGAGACAAGCCAATGGAGTTGAGATGAAGGAGGCACATTCAGTGTCCGATCACGCGCCTGCTCGCCGCACCGCGCCTAAGCCGCGCTGGTATTGGGTGAGCCTCGCGATCCTCCTCATCGTCATTGCCCTGACCGCCTACCCGGCGTTCACGCAGCACCCTCACCAGCCGGCTCTTGAGGACTTCTTCCCGACCGTGATCTTCGGTGAGGGAACATTCTTTGAATTCAACCGCCTGACGCTTGCCCGCGTCATTATGGGTCTGCTCGTGTGCGTGGTTCTCGTCCTCGTCGCGCGCAATTCCAAGCTGGTTCCGACCCGCGGACAGATGGCCGTCGAGGCCATCGCCGGCTACATCCGCGACAACGTCGCCCTCGACATGCTGGGTCCGAAGACGGGCCGCAAGTTCTCCGGCTTCATCGCTTTCCTCTTCTTCGGTGTCCTGTCCATGAACATCGCGGGCATCATCCCGGGCATCAACATCGCCGCCTCGTCGGTGGTCGCCGTTCCGATGTTCTTCGCTCTCATCACGTACGTCACCTTCATCGGTGCGGGCATCGGCAAGCAGGGAGTGGGCGGCTTCTTCGCATCCCAGCTCTTCCCGCCTGGGCTGCCCGTTCCGATGTACCTCCTGATCACGCCGATCGAGTTCCTGTCGAACTTCATTGTTCGCCCCGTCACGCTGACGCTGCGACTCCTGTGCAACATGATCTCCGGACATCTGCTGCTCGGCATGACCTACTTCGGGACGGCAATTCTGCTCCACGAACTCTCCGTCCTGTCTGCCGCCTCCGCGCTGACCGGTGCCGCCATGTTCGTGATGACCGGCTTCGAGGTCTTCGTGGCCTTCCTGCAGGCATACATCTTCACGATCCTGTCGACCGTGTACATCAAGCTTTCCGTCGAACATCACTGACCCCCAACGCCACCCGGCGTTACTAACAGAAGGAAACCACTATGGGAACCGCAGCATTCGCCTACATCGGCTACGGCCTCGCCACCCTGGGCCCCGGCCTCGGTATCGGCATCATGGTCGGCAAGAACCAGGAAGCGACCGCCCGTCAGCCCGAGGTTGCTGGCCGTCTCTTCACCAACATGATTATCGGCGCCGGCATGGTTGAGGCCCTCGGCCTCATCGGCTTCGTTATGCCGCTCATCGTTAAGTGATCGCCATGCACCAGATTGTCGCCGCTGCGGACCAGGAGGTCGGCGGCCTCGCCGTCATCCTGCCGCCGCTGTATGAGATTTTCTGGTCGGCTGTCGTTCTGCTTATCGTCCTGCTTCTCGTCGGACGCTACGCGCTGCCTCGCATCTACCAGACGATGGACGAGCGTGCTGCAAAGATCGAGGAGGGCCTCGGCGCCGCCGAGCAAGCGAAGGCCGATCAGGCCGCCGCTGCGCGCGAGCGCGAGGAGATCATTCGTGAGGCGCACGCGCAGGCGCACACCATCCGTGAGCGCGCCAACGACGAAGCGAAGGCTATTGTGGCCGCCGCCCGTCACGAGGCAACCAGCGAAGCTAACCGTATCGTCGAGGCCTCCCAGCGTCAGATCCTCGCTGAAAAGCAGGCCGCGCAGATCTCCCTGCGCTCCGAGGTGGGTCTTCTCGCCTCTGAGCTGGCAGAGAAGATCATTGGTGAGCAGCTGACCGACACGGCGCTGACCTCCCGCGTGGTTGATCGCTTCCTTGACGAGCTCGAGGCCGACTCCGCGCTGGTTGAGGAGAAGCGATGACACAGATGCGCACGATCGAGTCCGTCCCCTTTGCGAAGGACCTGGCGGCGGCGCTTGCCGTACCCGGTACCGACGCAATGCGGGTGGCCGAGGATTTTTTCGGTCTGGCCGACCTGTTCAAGGAGAACACTCGTCTCGCGCGTGCAGTGACCGACCCGGCGCGGTCGGTCGCAGATAAGCAGGGCCTGGTGTCCGACGCGTTCGGCTCCCACGTCACGCAGGCGACGATGTCCGTCGTCAACGCTGTTGTCGCGGACCACTGGCGCCATCCGGCCGACGTCGCCGACGCGCTTGAAGTGCTCGGCATTCTCGGTGTGCTCAATGCGGCGGGTTCCCACGGCGCCCTCGATCAGGTCCGTGAGGAGCTGTTCCAGGTTCGTTATTTCCTGGCGCACCACCGCGAGGTGCGTGTTCGTCTGTCGGATACGGCCAAGGGCAACTCCCATGAGCGTGGGGATATCGCCACGAAGCTCTTCGGCCAGCGGGTCAGCGTCTGGACGATGCGCCTGCTGCGCCGTGCGGTCGGTCGCTCGAACCACGGTCGTCTTCTCCACAACCTGCGTCGTTACGCCCAGTGGGCTGCCACCATGCAGGACCGACTCTTCGTCACGGTTGCGACGGCCGCGCCGATGAGTGACGCCCAGGTTGAGCGTCTGCGCGCCATCCTCTCGAAGCGCTACGGCACTGCCGTTGACCTGGCGATCTCGATTGATCCCGAGGTCATTGGTGGGTTCCGCCTGCGCGCGGGCATGAGCGCGATTGACGCCTCGCTGGCCACTCGTATCGCCGCTGCGCGCAGCGCGATCACCAGCTAGTACCTCTCATACACACACAATTTTCTTTTCTTAGTTAGGAATCCTCATGGCTGACCTCAGCATCTCCCCGGAGGAAATCCGCGGAGCACTGGACTCCTTTATGGAGTCCTACCGTCCGGCGGACGTGGCCACCGAAGAGGTGGGTCACGTCATCGAAACGGCCGATGGTATCGCGCACGTCGAGGGCCTGCCCGGCACCATGGCGAACGAGCTGCTGCGTTTCGAGGACGGGACGCTGGGCCTGGCCATGAACCTCGACCAGCGCGAGATCGGCGCCGTCGTCCTCGGTGACTTCGGCGGTATTGAAGAGGGCCAGGTCGTGCACCGCACGGGCGAAGTTCTCTCGGTCCCCGTCGGTGACGGCTACCTCGGCCGCACGGTCGACCCCCTCGGCCGCCCGATTGACGGCCTCGGTGATATCACGGACCTGGATGGGCGTCGCGCGCTCGAACTGCAGGCCCCCGGCGTCATGGCGCGTAAGAGCGTCCACGAGCCCCTCGCCACCGGCCTGAAGGCCATCGACTCGATGATCCCGGTTGGCCGCGGCCAGCGTCAGCTGATCATCGGCGACCGCAAGACCGGTAAGACGGCGATCGCGCTCGACACGATCCTTAACCAGCGCGACAACTGGAAGAGCGGCGACCCGAATAAGCAGGTGCGCTGCATCTACGTGGCGATCGGTCAGAAGGGTTCGACCATCGCCTCCGTGCGTTCCACGCTGGAGGATGCCGGCGCCATGGAGTACACGACCATCGTCGCCTCCCCGGCCTCGGATCCCGCAGGCTACAAGTACATGGCTCCCTACACGGGTTCCGCCATCGGCCAGCACTGGATGTACCAGGGCAAGCACGTCCTCATCGTCTTCGACGATCTGTCCAAGCAGGCCGAGGCCTACCGTGCGGTGTCGCTGCTGCTGCGTCGCCCGCCGGGCCGCGAAGCCTACCCCGGTGACGTCTTCTACTTGCACTCGCGTCTGCTCGAGCGTTGTGCAAAGCTTTCCGACGCCCTGGGTGGCGGTTCGATGACCGGCCTGCCGATCATCGAGACCAAGGCGAACGACGTGTCGGCCTACATTCCGACGAACGTTATTTCGATCACCGACGGCCAGATCTTCCTGCAGTCCGACCTGTTCAACTCGAACCAGCGTCCTGCCGTCGACGTGGGTATCTCCGTGTCCCGTGTCGGTGGTGCCGCCCAGCCCAAGGCGATGAAGAAGGTCGCCGGTACGCTCAAGCTGACGCTCGCGCAGTACCGCTCCATGGCAGCCTTCGCGATGTTCGCCTCCGACCTGGATGCGGCGACGCGCCGTCAGCTGACGCGCGGTGAACGCCTGATGGAGCTGCTCAAGCAGCCCCAGTCCACCCCGTACGCGATGGAGGATCAGGTTGCGTCGATTTGGATGGGCACCAAGGGCTACCTCGATGACATCGAGGTCGAGGACGTCCTGCGCTTCGAACGCGGCCTGCTTGACCACCTGCACGCGAACTCGACCGTGCTCGACACGATCGCGGCAACCGGCGACCTGACCTCCGAGACGGAGGAAGCGCTCAAGAACGCCGTCGAGGAGTTCCATCACCAGTGGATCAGCGCCGGGCGTGGCGCCGCAGACCTGGAGGATGGCGAGGTCGTGGCTGAGCGCACCCGCGAGGAGATCTCGCGCGGTCGCACGAACGAGAAGGCCTAAGCGATGGGCGGACAGCAGAGGATCTACAAGCAGCGTATCGCCTCGACGACGACGCTCGCGAAGGTCTTCCGCGCCATGGAGATGATTGCTGCGTCTCGCATTGGCGCGGCGCGGCGCGCTGCCACTGAGGCGGGGCCTTACGAGAAGGCCCTGACCCAGGCGGTCGCGGCGGTTGCGGTCCACACGGATCTCGACCACCCGCTGACCGAGGAACGTGAGGACACGAGTCGTGTCGCCGTGCTGGTTGTGGCATCGGATCGCGGTATGGCCGGAGCCTACTCGGCGACCATCCTGCGCGAGTCGGAGAAGCTGATCGCGGACCTGCGTAAGGATGGCTACGAGCCCGTTCTCTATACCTTTGGACGCAGGGCGTCGGCGTACTTCCGCTTCCGCGGTGTCACCATTGAGCGGGAGTGGGAAGGTGAGTCTGACTCGCCCTCTCCCGACACTGCACGCGAGATGGCGCAGGTGCTGCTCGAGCGCTTCATGGACCCCGATCCTGACACGGGCGTCGGTGCGCTGCACCTCGTCTACACGCGTTTCAAGACCGTCATGAGCCAGGTGCCCGAAGTGCGCCAGATGCTCCCGCTGACGGTCGTGGATGCCCCCGAATCGGACGAGGAACGCACGACCGAGCGCGGCTTCGCGGATGACCCGGCATCGGCTCAGCCCGAGTACGAGTTCATTCCGTCGGCCCAGGCCGTGCTCGATACGCTCCTGCCGCTCTACGTGGAGGCGCGCATCCACAACGTGCTGCTCCAGTCCGCAGCGTCCGAGCTGGCATCGCGTCAACGCGCCATGCATACGGCGACGGACAATGCGCAGGAACTCATCACCAAGTACACGCGTCTGGCGAACTCGGCCCGCCAGGCGGAAATCACCCAGGAAATTACCGAAATCGTGGGCGGGGCCGACGCTCTGGGCGCGAGCTAAGCCCTTCGAGACACGGAGTAACACTATGACTGATACCCAAGCAATTGCCGAGGGACGCGTCGCCCGCGTCGTCGGCCCTGTCGTCGACGTTGAGTTTCCCCCGGACCGCATCCCGCCGCTGTACAACGCGCTGACCGTCGAGGTGAACCTTGCTGGTCAGGGTGAGGGTGAGTCGTCCTTCACGATGACGCTTGAGGTTGCCCAGCACCTGGGCGATAACCTCGTGCGTACGATCGCGCTGAAGCCGACCGACGGCCTCGTTCGTGGCGCGCCCGTCACGGATACCGGTGCGCCGATCTCCGTCCCCGTCGGTGACGTCACCAAGGGCCACGTGTTCAACGTGACCGGCGACGTCCTCAACCTCGAAGAGGGCGAGACCCTGGACGTCAAGGAGCGTTGGCCGATCCACCGCCAGCCCCCGGCCTTCGATCAGCTAGAGGCGCGCACCAAGATGTTCGAGACCGGCATCAAGGTCATCGACCTGCTGACCCCCTACGTGCAGGGCGGCAAGATCGGCCTCTTCGGTGGTGCGGGCGTCGGCAAGACCGTCCTCATCCAGGAGATGATTCAGCGCGTGGCTCAGGACCACGGCGGCGTCTCCGTGTTCGCCGGCGTCGGCGAGCGTACCCGTGAAGGCAACGATCTGATCGGCGAAATGGAAGAGGCGGGCGTCTTCGATAAGACCGCCCTCGTCTTCGGCCAGATGGACGAGCCGCCGGGCACGCGTCTGCGCATCGCCCTGACGGGCCTGACCATGGCGGAGTACTTCCGCGATGTTCAGCACCAGGACGTCCTCCTGTTCATCGACAACATCTTCCGTTTCACCCAGGCGGGTTCCGAGGTCTCCACGCTGCTGGGCCGCATGCCTTCTGCCGTGGGTTACCAGCCCAACCTGGCTGATGAGATGGGTCTGCTTCAGGAGCGCATTACGTCGGCTGGCGGCCACTCGATCACCTCGCTGCAGGCGATCTACGTTCCCGCCGACGACTACACCGACCCGGCTCCGGCGACGACCTTCGCTCACCTGGACGCGACGACCGAGCTTTCCCGCGAGATTGCGGCCAAGGGTATTTACCCCGCCGTGGATCCGCTGGCCTCGACCTCGCGTATCCTCGACCCGGCCCTGGTTGGTCGCGAGCACTACGACGTCGCCACGCACGTCAAGGCGATCCTGCAGAAGAACAAGGAGCTGCAGGACATCATCGCCATCCTCGGTGTCGACGAGCTGAGCGAAGACGACAAGGTGACGGTCGCGCGTGCGCGCCGCATCGAGCAGTTCCTCTCGCAGAACATGTACATGGCTGAGAAGTTCACGGGCGTGCCCGGTTCGACCGTGCCGCTGTCGGAGACCATCGAGGCGTTCAAGCGCATTGCCGAAGGCCACTACGACGATGTTCCGGAGCAGGCCTTCTACAACTGCGGTGGCATCGACGACCTGGAGCGTAACGCTCACGAGCTGGCCAAGGAAGCCTGATGGCATCGGGTAAGTCCTTGCAGGTCGAGGTCGTCTCCCACGAGGGACGACTGTGGCACGGTGCGGCGCTCTCTGTTCAGGTGCCGACGGTGGATGGAAGCCTGGGCGTTCTGCCCGGCCGCCAGCCGCTGCTTGCCCAGATGGGCGAGGGTACCGTGACGGTGACGTGCGCGTCCGAGGTCATGTCTTTCGAGGTCAGTGGGGGATTCGCCTCAGTCGACTCGGATTTCGTCACGGTTGTGGCTGATCACGCTACAGTGACAGAACAGTAATTCGACGCTACGCGAGGAGGACCTCATGAGCCTGATGATGATCGTGATCTGGTGTGTGGTTCTCCTCGCGTGTGTCGGGGCGATCCTGTGGGCGTACATGAATGTGCGCGCCCGCAGGATCGTTTCGCGTTTGGGGGCGTTTCGGTGTTGGTCGCGTCCGGACGTACATGCGGGGTGGACGGCTGGTATCGGCGTGTACGGCGTCGAGGAACTGTCCTGGTACCGCCTCGTGGGACTGAGCTTCAAGCCGGTCTATTCGATCCCGCGTCGGGGCATGGAGGTATCGGCTCCGATTGCGCACTCGGCTGACGGTTCAGTGGTCGAGGTGCGCCTGGCGTATGGTGAGCATCGTTACGAGGTTGCCGTGGAACGCCAGACATATAACGGATTGGTCTCCTGGGTGGAGTCCGGTCCTCCGCGCCTCGTGTGAGCAAGGTTGGTAAGCTCGCGGGGTGCGTATTGTTATTGCTTCCTGCACCGTTGATTACTCCGGTCGGCTGAGCGCCCACCTGGATCCGGCTAAGCGCGTCATCATGCTCAAGGGTGACGGGTCGGTGCTCATCCACTCCGAGGGCGGCTCATACAAGCCGCTGAACTGGATGACGGCGCCGTGTACGGTCTCCATGGGCGAGCCCGGCGACGACGAAGAAGGCGTCGAGCAGGTCTGGACGGTTCAGGCCGATAAGACCGATGACAAGCTCATCATTCGTATCCACGAGATTATCGCGGACGTGACCGAGGACCTGGGCGTCGACCCGGGCCTCGTCAAGGACGGTGTGGAGGCGCACCTGCAGGAGCTTCTTGCGGAGCAGGTGCCCCAGATTCTTGGTGAGGGCTGGGAGCTGGTGCGCCGCGAGTTTCCCACCCCCGTGGGCCCGGTGGACCTGATGGTGCGCGACGCGGATGGCAACCACGTGGCGATCGAGGTCAAGCGCCGCGGTGGTATTGACGGTGTCGAACAGCTCACGCGCTACCTGTCGCTGCTGGGGCGCGATGCGCTCCTCGGCGATGTGACCGGTATTTTCGCAGCCCAGGAGATCACGAAGCAGGCGCGCACCCTGGCGCAGGACCGTGGGATTCGCTGCGTGGTCCTCGACTACGACGCGATGCGCGGGGTGGATGACCCCGAGTCTCGCCTGTTCTGATGACGTTGTCCCGGCGCGTGAGCCTTGGGCGAATTGTCGCCCAGGGTCTCGTCTCAGCGACCGCGGCGCGCTCGCCGCTGGATGCCGTGGAGAATCTGCTGGCGCTGCAAGGCCAGCAGGCGAGCGCGATCCCGTGGGCGATCGGCGTGCGCTGCGTGGGCGTGCCACGGGCACAGATCAGTGCCGCGTTCGACTCGGGTGCCCTCGTTCGGTCGTGGCCGATGCGCGGGACCGCGCACGTGACGAGCGGGCGCGACCACCACTGGCTGCGGCGCCTGCTGCGCCATCGGCGTGCAGCGTGGGAACGTCAGGCGTCTTCTCTGGGCCTGTCGGATGCGATCGTCGACCGCGCGGCTCAGGTCGCGTGTGACCTGCTGGAGAACTCGCCCGGGGGAGTGAGCCGTGCGGAGCTCGTCGAGGCGTGGGAGAACAGCGGCATTGACACTGTGACGGCGTCGTCCTCACAGGCGGGTCTGCGGCGCCGCCATCTCGTCATGCGCCTGCACCTGGACGGGGTGCTCGCCGGAGGTCCTCTGCGCGCGGGGGAGCATCTCATGGTTGATGCGCGAGGGCTGCCTGGTGCACCGGGCGTCGCGCAGGGGGAAAGCGGGCACGACGAAGCCCTCGCGGTTTTGGCCGCGCGTTACGCTTGGGGGCACGGTCCTATTGACGAGGCCGACCTGGCCAGGTGGACCGGGTTGACTCTCACACAGGCACGTCGGGCGATGGCCGGGGCGCGCGAGGCGGGGAGCAGCATCGGCTTGCCCATCGCGGAGTTTGAAGGTGGCCTGGCTCGCGCTGACCTCGCTGACCTCGTGGAAGCCTCCAGCGATGAGGCCGAGGCGATGCTCGCGCTGCCCTCATTTGACGAGTTGCATGTCGGCTATAAGGACCGTTCCTGTCTGACGGACCAGGCGGGCGAGGCTTTGATCTGCCCGGCGAAGAACGGGATGTTTCGTCCGATTGCGGTTGCAGGTGGACGCTTGGTTGCCGTGCGCGCCCCCGGCAGCCAGGTTGTGAGCGCCGACGGCTGCGGGACCTATGAGGAATCGGCGCGACGGGCGTTCGGCGACTGGGAGAAATGGTTGTCCGAGACACAGCGCTAAAGTGTCATGTGTGCCACAATGTGTGTATGACTATTTCTGTGCTGCGTGGCCGCCTTGTTCTGGAGGATACCGTCGTTGAGGACGGAATCATCGAGTTCGACGGCGCGACTATTACCCGTGTGTGTCCCGTTTCCGACTATGAGGGCGAGGTGCCTGAGGCCAGCGATTCGACCTACCTTCCCGGCCTCGTCGATGTTCACTGCCACGGTGGCGGTGGAGAGTCCTTCCCCAATGCTGAGACTGAAGAGGCGGCCCTCGTGGCTGTCCTCGAGCATCGTCGTCATGGGACGACCTCGCTCGTTGCGTCGTGCGTGACCGCTTCCGCTGAGGTGCTGCGAGCGCGCGCGAAGACCCTGGCTGAGCTGGCCAAGGCTGACGAGCTCGCCGGCATCCACTTTGAGGGGCCGTTCGTTTCTCATGAGCGCTGCGGTGCGCAGGATCCGACCTACATCGTTGATCCCGACGCGGACCTGACTCGCACGCTGATTGATGATTGCCAGGGCTACGCGCTGTCGATGACGCTGGCCCCTGAGAAGCCCAATGCCTACGGTCCCGGTTCGGTTGCCGAGGCCCTTATCGATGGGGGAGCGGTACCTTCCTGGGGCCACACGGATTCCAACTCGGTGAAGGCGCGCGAGGCTCTGGCCTACTCGCGTGAGCATTTCGCGCAGACGGAGACCAAGCGAGGCCCCCGTGCGACGATCACCCACCTGTTCAACGGCATGCGCCCGCTGCACCACCGCGACACCGGCCCGATCGCCGAATTCCTCTCGGACGCTGCGCGCGGCGGCGCCGTCGCCGAGCTGATCTGCGACTCCATCCACGTCGATCCCACGCTCGTGCGTGACGTGTACGAGCTGGTCGGCCGCGAGCACGTCGTCCTCATTACCGACGCGATGGCGGCCGCTGGAATGGCCGATGGCGAGTACACGCTCGGCCCCCAGGACGTCATCGTCAAGGATGGAGTTGCCCGCCTGGCTCAGGGCAATGCCATTGCCGGTGGAACGGCCCACCTGATGGACTGCGTGCGCGTTGCCGTCACCAAGGGTGGGATCCCGCTTGTCGACGCCGTGTACATGGCCTCCGTGCAGGGTGCCACGATCCTGGGTGACGACACGATTGGGTCTCTCGCAGTCGGAAAGAAGGCTGACATCGTCGAGGTCGATGACGACCTCACCGTGCGCCGCGTCTGGCGACGTGGCACTGTGGTTGCGTGAGAGGCAAACGAAGCAAGAAACGACCGTGGGGCGAGGCGCGTCCATTGCAGATGGAGCGCCTCGCCTCCGTGCCGCGTACGGAGCGAGGACCGGACGGGCTGGACTATCAGGTGCGTCGTCTTCCCAGCGCGGCCAAGGAATATACCTGCCCGGCTTGCCTGCGTCCGATTCCGCAGGGCAGCGCCCACATCGTTGCGTGGCCTGAAGAGGCACCTTTTGGCCTCCCTCAGGGTGTTGACGGTCGCCGTCACTGGCACTCGGAGTGTTGGCGTCGTGGCCTGCGACCGCTGTGACGTGCGGATGTGATGTATCACTGCCCGGGGTGCGGATTCGGCCGTGCCCGCGGTGAGCACGTAAAGTGGGGACTGAAGAATGCCCGCAGTGTGGGCATTGGACGTGAGGAGCAACCGTGGAACTCTTTAAGCGATACATGGCGGCATCGTCAATGGGCGTTGTCGCTCTTGTATGCGTGCTCGTCGGGCTGCTCGGCGTGACCGTGCTGCGGCCGCCGACGCATCAGGTGTCGTCCGTCGAATCTCCGACGGATCTGATCATGACCCGCGGCAACGTGCTGTCGATCGTGAAGGACGACGTGACGGTCACCGCGACGTCGAAGTCCGGCGCCCCCGTGACTCTGAGCATTGGCACGACGCAGGATGTGAAGGGCTGGATCGGCGATGCGGCCTACACCGAGGTCATCGGCGTCGAGTCGGATCGCACGAAGCTCAAGGCTGAGTCTCACGCTGCGGTCGCCTCTGGTCAAACTGCCCCCGCAGCTCCTTCCACACCCGCCCAGTCGGGCGCGCAGTCCGGTGTCCAGTCGGGTGCCCAGCCCCTCGCCGATCCGACTTCCGCCGACCTGGTGGCGCAGCTGGCCTCGTCCGATATGTGGTTCAAGCAGGCCAGCGGTCAGGGGACCGTCAGCCTGGATCTGGAGAACGTTCCGTCCGGTCGTTCCGCTCTGGCTGCCTCCGCGGCCGGTCCGGGTGACCTCACGCTGACCCTGACGTGGCAGGTCGAACAGACCAACACCCTGGCGATCATCGCTTTCCTGGCTGCCTGCGTCTTCGCGCTGATCGCTCTCGCGCTGTTCCTCACGCGCTGGCAGCTCCTGCGTCTGCGTAAGATCCGCGAGGCCCGTATCGAAGAGCGCCGTAAGGCGGATTCCCTGGAGACCTCGTCGATTAACTCCGCGGCTGTCGCGGAGCGTATCGCCGCCGCCCGTGACTCGTCCCCGGCACCTGCGCCCGTCCAGGTTCCCGTCAAGGACGCCGAGGCCGTCAATGAGGCCGATTCCTCGAAGGATTCTGCTGGTTCCGCTCCCGATGAGAAGCAGGCCGAGGAGAAGGCGCAGTGGGGTGCGGCCGCCTACACGCCGACTGGCGAGGAACCCGCAGGTGATACCCCGGCCCACGAGCAGCCCGCGCAGGAGACACCCCTCGCTGACGAGCGCGCTCAGGACGCCAGCAGTGCCGCCGAAGAGAGTGCGCCTGCCGTCGAAGATAACTCCGGCAAGGCCGCAGCCGAGTCGGCGCCTCAGGACGAGTACGTTCCCGACCCGCTCACGGACACCTTCGAGCGTCGCGGACGCCACGGCCTCGACAATGGGCCGATCGATCAGGATCCGCCCGAGCGCGCCACGACCGATACCGGCGTCATCGACCTGTCCGGTATTCGTGGCGGTCGCACGCTTCCCTCGCGTCGCGCGCTGCGCGAGGCCCGCAACAACGGTGAGCAGACGGTCGTCGTTGACGGCCAGGAATTCAACACGGGTCTGATTCCGGTCACGCGTCCTCGCACGACCGAACCTGCCGCTCCGACCTCGGCGCCTGATGACGATGCGTCGAAGACCGGCGGCTGGACCTCGATCATGTCCGGTTGGCTCAAAGACCGCGAGGAAGGCAAGTGATGAAGAGACGGACCGCAGCGGTAGCGACCGCCGCCCTCCTGATGGCATCGACGCTCGGGCTGAGCGCATGCTCCAACGAGATCGTCGCCCAGTCGGGCGAGGAGACGCAGAGCGCCGCGAACCTGGATCTCGAGCGCATCTCCTCCGTCCTCGACGCGACGGGCAGCGCCATGACGACCGCAGACGCGTCGCTGAACGCACAGGATCTGTCGGGCCGCGTTTCCCAGGGGGCGCTGGCATACCGCACCGCTCAGTACGCGCTGGCCACGGCCTCGGGCCAGGCCCCGCAGGCCCTGGACTTTACCCCGGCGTCCCTGGCGATCACGAACTCCGATTCGTGGCCGCGTGCGATCTTTAATATCTCCGCCTCCTCCACGACGGCACTGCCTGTCCTGCAGGTGTACGTGCAGGACTCGGCGCGCTCGGACTACCAGCTGACGAACTACGCGCGACTGCTCGGCGGCACCCAGCTGACGCTGCCCCCCGTGGGCACTGGCTCGGCTTACGTGACCGGCGACTCCGAGGGATTCGTCGTGAGTCCGCAGGCCGCTCTGTCGCAGTACATTACGATGCTCAACTCGGGCAGCCAGGATACGTCGCAGTTCCCCGCGGACGACTTCACGAAGACCTACCTGACGGGTATCAGCGACTTGAACTCGTCGGTGAGCGCCGCAGGCTCCGTGACTGCTGCGGCGACCGCGACGGACTACCCGATCTCGGGACTGGTGCTGCAGGATGGTTCGGCTCTCGTCGCCGCCAACTTCAAGTACACGCTGACCTACCAGCGCACCGTCGCAGGCGCGACGATGAACCTGGGTGGAAAGACCGCGACGATGAGCCCTGGCGGCACGACGGTGGAGGGGACGGCGACCGCGGATTACCTGGCGACCGTCCTCATGCGTATCCCTTCGAAGACTGCCGGTGGAACCCCCCAGGTCGTCGGCGGCGAGTACACGATCGTGTCCGTGGCGCTGGATCCTTCCTCCAGCCCGGGCTGATTTTCACCCACAGCGCACATGTCGTCCCCGTGTCTTTGAGTCGCGGGGACGACGCATATCATCGTTGATAGAAACACTTCAGCCACGAAGAGGACCATCATGACCACGCCTGACCCCCGTCCCACATCCGAGGCGACGCCCATGCCCGCAGACTCGCACGGAGCCGTCGACCTGTCGGCCCGCCAGAGCGCTCCCGGCGCCGCGCAGGAGAGCGCTCCGGCAGCGGGGGAGGGCCTGCACATCCCGCTGATCACCACCACGGACGAGGAGAACTTCCAGGACGTCATGTCCACCTCGCAGGCCGTGCCGGTCATCATGGTCATGTGGTCGCCGCGTTCGCTCGAGTCCAAGCCCACCCTGGCCATGCTCGAAGAGATCGCGCGTGAGAACGCGGGGAAGTTCCAGCTGGTCGAGGTTGATATCGACAAGGCTCCCGCGATCGCTCAGGCCTTCCAGATTCAGGGCGTGCCCACGGTGGTCGCTCTCGTGGGTGGGCGTCCCGTTCCGCTGTTCCAGGGCGGCGCAGCGAAGGAGCAGGTGCTCCCCGTCATTTCACAGGTCCTCGAGGCTGCGACGCAGATGGGCATCACGGCGCGCATCGCCGTGGCCGCCGAAGATACGGTCGCTCCGACTCCGCCCGAGCACGAGGCCCCGCTGGCCGCCGAGGCCGCCGGCAACCTCGACGAGGCAATCGCGGGTTGGGAGAAAGTCATCGAGCTGAATCCGCGCGACGAGGACGCGAAGTCTCACCTGTCGCGCGTGCGCCTGGCCGCCCGCAGTGCCACAGCCGACACCACTGACCCCGCGGCCCGTGCGGATGCGCTGTTCGCCGCGGGCGACGCTGCCGGAGCCTTTGACGTGCTGCTCGACCTGCTGGCCGCCTCCACGGATACCGAGGAGCGCGACGCGCTGCGCCTGCGTCTCCTGGACCTCTTCCGTGTCGCGGGATCGACGCCCGAGGTTTCCAAGGCACGTACGCGCCTGGCGATGCTCCTCATGTGATACTGTGCGTTCATACGCACTGTCGCGGAAGGGGCCATCGTCATGCCTGCATGGATCATCGTCGTTCTCGTGTTCATCTCCGTCGTCGTGTGGTACGGATGGCATTCGACGCACAACGAGCTGACGAAGAAAATCGACCGGGAGTCCGACCCGGAGGCTCGACGCGAACTGATCAAGCTGCAGGGGCAGATAGACCGGGGCAGGGCGGGCTTCTAAGGACCGCCCGCGTACACCGCCGCGCGCCGCATCCGCAACGAGCAGATAACGAACGAGGCCGGAGCAGGAAACCCTGCCCCGGCCTCGCCGTATCAACCTATGGCGTCAGCGCACCTGCGAGGCGGGCACCAGCCACACGGCACCCAGCGGCGGCACGCGCAGCGACGCGGAGACCGGACGGCCGTTCCACGGGGTGTCCTCGGCGATGATGGTACCGACGTTGACGACGCCCGAGCCGCCGAACTCCTCCGCATCCGTGTTGAGGATCTCGACCCACTCGCCGCCAAACGGCAGACCCACGCGGTAGCCCTCGTGCGGGTTGCCGGCGAAGTTCGAGATGCACACGACGACCTCGCGGTTACCCGCATCGTCCGATCCCTTACGCAGGTAGGAGATCAGGTTGTGGTCGCCGTCCGATGCATCGATCCACTCGAAGCCCGTGTAGTCGTCGTCCCACATGGCGGGGGAGGAGGCGTAGATCGCGTTGAGGCGCTCCACGAGAGCCGCGACGCCTGCGTGACCCTCCTGGTCCAGCAGCCACCAGTCGAGGGAGTAGGACTCGTTCCACTCCTGCTCCTGGCCGATCTCCTGGCCCATGAAGATGAGCTGCTTGCCCGGGTGGCTCCACTGGTAGGCGAAGAGCGAACGCAGGCCCGCCAGGCGCTGCCACTTGTCGCCGGGCATCTTCGAGATCAGCGATCCCTTGCCGTGCACGACCTCGTCGTGCGACAGGGGCAGCACGTAGTTCTCGGAGAAGGCGTACACCAGGGAGAACGTGAGTTCGCCGTGATGCCAGCGGCGGTTAACCGGATCCTCGCTCAGGTAGCGCAGGGTGTCGTTCATCCAGCCCATGTTCCACTTCATGCCGTAGCCGAGGCCACCGCCCGAGGTCGGGGCGGTCACGCCGGGCCACGCCGTGGACTCTTCGGCGATCATGACGATGCCGGGGTGACGACGGTACGCGGTCGCGTTGGCTTCCTGGATGAACTCGATGGCCTCCAGATTCTCGCGGCCACCGTACTGGTTGGGACGCCACTGGCCGTCCTTGCGCGAGTAGTCCAGGTACAGCATCGAGGCCACAGCGTCGACGCGCAGGCCGTCGATGTGGAAGTCTTCGAGCCAGTACAGGGCGTTGGCGACCAGGAAGTTACGCACCTCGCGGCGGCCGAAGTTGAAGACGTAGGTGCCCCAGTCGGGGTGCTCGCCGCGCAGCGGGTCCGGATCCTCGTACAGCGGGGTGCCGTCGAAGCGGGCCAGCGCGAAGTCGTCCTTCGGGAAGTGGGCGGGAACCCAGTCGAGGATGACGCCGATGCCCGCGCGGTGGAAGGCGTCCACGAGGTAGCGGAAGTCATCCGGGGTGCCGTAGCGCGAGGTGGGGGCGTAGTAGGAGGTCACCTGGTAGCCCCACGAGCCACCGAAGGGGTGCTCGGCGAGCGGCATGAACTCTACGTGCGTGAAGCCCATCTGCTTGACGTAGGGGACCAGCTCGTCGGCCAGCTCACGGTAGCCCAGGCCCTGGCGCCACGAGCCCGCGTGGACCTCGTAAATCGACATGGGGCCGGTGTGGACGTTGCGGTCCTTGCGGGTGGACATCCACTCCTGGTCGGTCCACTCGTGGAAGTAGTCGGTCACGACCGAGGCGGTGGCCGGGGGGATCTCGGTGGCGCGGGCCAACGGGTCGGCCTTCTGGAACCAGTTGCCGCCGGGGCCCTGGATTTCGAACTTGTAGCGCGCACCCACGCCGACCTCGGGGACGAAGATCTCCCACACGCCGGAAGAACCCAGCGAACGCATGGAGGTCTGCGTGCCGTCCCAGTAGTTGAATTCGCCGACGACGCGCACGGCGCGGGCGTTGGGGGCCCACACGGCGAAGGCGGTACCGGTGGTCTCGCCGAGCTCGTCGGTGTAGGTCTTCACGTGTGCACCCAGGACGTTCCAGAGGTTCTCGTGGCGACCCTCAGAGATAAGGTAGGTGTCCATCTCGCCCAGGGTCGGCAGGTACCGGTAGGGATCATCGCGCACGATGGTGTCGTCGCCGTAGGTGACGGACACGCGGTAGGCGGGGATCTCCTTGTCCGGCAGGGCAGCAACCCAGATGCCGCCGCGCTCGTGGGAAGCGGCGTAGGCGCCGGTGGGCGTGATGATGTCGACCGCGTCGGCCAGGTGTGCGACGACGCGGATGGTGACGCCGTCGTCGCCAAGGTGGGCGCCCAGCACGGAGTGGGGCGAGTAGTAGGAGCCTGAGGCAACGGCGTCGAGGATGTCGTCATTGACCGGGATCGGCGTAAGTTCGCAGCTCATGGATTTTCCTTACTCCAGATGGGTGAACCGCTCAGTTCACTGGTGTTGATAAGTCTAGCGTCTGACCGGCAAAAAAGGGGGCCGGGTCTCATATTGGTGGGTGTTATGGAGGGCTTGCGTGCGCCCGGCGCGCCCACATGGTAACGCCGGGCGCACAAGCCTCGTTAGGCTTGCGCCCAGGGGGATGTGTGGGCGGGCTCGACCTTGAAGACGTGGCCGAGGCGCGTCACGGGGGACAGGGATACCCAGTTGGAGGATCCCCACACGTAGGAGCGTCCGTCCAGCTCGTCGACGACCGTAATGTGACCACCGGGGGTCGCCAGGCCCATCGCCTCCAGGTCGAGCTCGACCGTGGCATCCACGCCCTCGTGCGGATCCAAGGAGATCACGCAGATGACGGTGTCGGGCTTGCCATCGGAGGTGAACTTGCCGGGAATGTGACGCGAGAACGCGATGAGGCGATCCGAGGAGGTCGGGTGGATGCGGATCTGGTGGAGCTGGCGCAGCGCGGGGTGCTTGGCGCGCGCGGCGTTCAGCAGCGTGAAGAGGCGCGAGATACCGATCGATTCGGCGTCCTCCCAGCGGCGTGGGCGGAACTCGTACTTCTCGTTGTTGTTGGGCTCCTGATAGGTGCCGCGAGGTTCGTTTTCCACGAACTCGTATCCGGAGTAGATGCCCCACGTGGGTGCGCCCAGGGCCGCGAGCATCGCGCGGATCGCGAAGATCGCGGTGCCGCCGTCCCACATCTGCGGGGTGAGGATGTCGTGCGTCGTGGGCCAGAAGGCCGGGCGCATGAGGTGGGCGGTGTCTTCGGAGACCTCGCGCAGGTACTCCTCGATCTCCTGCTTGGTGGTCCTCCACGCGAAGTACGTGTAGGACTGATCGAAGCCGATTGCACCGAGGGTGCGCATCATGGCGGGGCGCGTGAATGCTTCGGCCAGGAAGAGCGTGCCCGGGTACTGCGCCTTGATGTCGGCGAGCAGGCGCTCCCAGAAGGGGATGGGCTTCGTGTGCGGGTTGTCGACGCGGAAGATCGTCACGCCGTGGTTGATCCACAGTTCGATGACGTCTCGCACGGCCCGGTAGATGCCCTCCGGGTCGTTGTCGAAGTTCAGGGGATAGATGTCCTGGTACTTCTTCGGCGGGTTCTCCGCATACGCGATGGTGCCGTCGGCGCGGGTCGTGAACCACTCGGGATGCTCCTTGACCCACGGGTGGTCGGGGGAGCACTGGAGGGCCAGGTCGAGGGCGACCTCCAGGCCGAGGCCTCGGGCGCGCTCGACGAAGCGGTCGAAGTCGGCGAAGTCGCCGAGCTCGGGGTGGATAGCATCGTGGCCACCCTCGGGGGAGCCGATGCCGTAGGGGGAACCCGGGTCGCCGGGAGCGGCTTCCAGGGCGTTGTTCTTGCCCTTTCGGTGCGTCGTGCCGATCGGGTGGACCGGGGTCAGGTAGACGACGTCAAAACCCATGCCTGCGATACGCGGCAGGTCCTCCGCCGCCCCCGCGAGAGTGCCGGATACCCACGTGCCGTCGGGGTGTTGGAAGGCGCCCGCAGAGCGCGGGAAGATTTCGTACCATGCGCCTGCCAGGGCCTTTGTGCGGGCCACGTCGAGGGGGTAGGCGCGTGACGAGCCGATGAGGTCGCGCAGCGGATGGTCGCGGAAGATGAGACGCACGCGCGAGGAGATGCCCGCGGAGAGGCGCTGTTGGGCGGAATGACTGGTGTCGCGTAGGCGACGCGCCGCGTCGGTCAGGACGTCAATGTCCGAGGCCGGGGGACGCTTCTGGGAGGGGTTACCGTAGGCCGTGCCTTCGGCCGCGCGCTCCATGAGGCGAGCGCCCTCCTCGAGCATGAGCTCGACGTCGACGCCGGCGCCGACCTTCACGGTCGCATCGTGGCGCCACGTCGCGTAGGGGTCCGACCAGGAGTCCACGCGGAAGGACCAGGCGCCGGGCGTGTTCGCGGCCACCCAGGCCTCGTACCTGTCGAGGCCGGGGGCGATGTCTACCATGCGCGTGCGGGAGTATTCACCTCCGTCCGGGCGCAGCAGAACGGCCTCGGCGGCGAATGCGTCGTGCCCTTCGCGGAACACGGTCGCACGAACGGGGAAAGGCTCGCCTTCGGTCGCCTTAGCGGGAAGCGTGCCGTCTTCGATGACGGGGAACACTTCGATGATCGGGATACGGGGCAACAGTTTCTCGCTCACGAGACCCACACTAGCCTATGGATGCGTCCGGGAGAAAACGATGCCCATGCCTCGGCGATACGGAGGGCGCTCTCATGGTCTGTCAAGATTTTAACTGTCGTCCGAAACGTTAGAATTCCGCTCCCATAGAAGGAGGGTAGCCCCTGAATGTCCAGGAACTACCCTCCGTGTGAGGATCGTCGTCAGTAGCCGCTGTTCTGCAGCCCTGCCATGATCGCACCACCAAAGAGGACGAACATCAGGATCGTCGCGACGATGCCGATGATCTGCCAGATGAACAGGGCGCGCGCAAAGTTACGCTTCGAGGGTGAGCCGCCCGAACCGAGCGCGAGCACCAGCAGGTAGATGAAGCCGACCAGCGGGATGCCGGCGACGAAGAGAGTGAGCATCCACGAGCCGACGGAATCGTCGGGATGCTCGGGGAACTGGTTGTATGCCATGGTGGCCTCCAAGGGGAGAATGTGTGGAATCAGTAGTTCATCTGCATGGCGGTGCGCACCTCGGACAGGGTCTGGTCGGCCTGTTCGTTGGCACGCTCGTTACCGGCGTGCAGGATGGACAGCAGGTAGTCCTCATTCGCGATGAGCTCGGCACGGCGCTCGCGCAGGGGAGCGAGCATCTCGTTCAGGGACTCGGTGACGAGGGCCTTCAAGGTGCCCGCGCCCGCGTCGCCGATCCGATCCGCGATTGCCTCGGGCGCCTCGCCCGTGGCCAAGGAAGCCAGCATGAGGAGGTTGGAGACCTCGGGACGGCCCTCCGGGTCGAAGGTGATGCGGCGCTCGGCGTCAGTCTTCGCCTTCTTGAGAATCTTCGCGGTCTCGTCGGCGCTCATGCGCAGCTCGATGGTGTTGCCGCGCGACTTCGACATCTTCTGACCGTCCGTGCCCAGCAACAGCGGCACCTCGGAGAGGAGTGCCTCGGGGCGGGGGAACACGGGACGCTCGGGCGTCGCGCGACCGTAGCGCTTGTCGAAGCGCTGGGCGATCAGACGCGCCTGCTCCAGGTGGGGGAGCTGATCCTGGCCCACGGGCACGATGTTGGCCTTGCAGAAGAGGATGTCGGCGGCCTGGTGGACGGGGTAGGTCAGCATGAGGCCGGTCATCGCGCGGCCCTCGGTCGCCTCCAGCTCGGCCTTCACGGTCGGGTTGCGATGCAACTCCGACTCGGTGACCAGGGAGAGGAAGGGCAGCATCAGCTGGTTGAGAGCCGGAACCGCCGAGTGGTTGAAGATCGTGGAACGCTCCGGGTCGATGCCCGCGGCCAGGTAGTCGGCGACGAGGCCGAGGACGCGCTCACGGATCGGGCCCACGCCATCGCGGTCGGTAATCACCTGGTAGTCGGCGACCAGGACCCAGGTCTCGACCCCGCGGTTCTGCAGGAGCACGCGGTTACGCAGCGTACCGAAGTAGTGACCCAGGTGCAGGTGACCCGTCGGACGGTCACCCGTGAGGATGCGGAAACGCGAGGGGTCCTGGTCGATCGCCAGGTCGATCTCGGCGCTGCGGGCCTTCGAGCGGGCCAGCGAGGCATCGGAGGTTGCGGTTTCCAGGGCATCTTCACTGCGAGTCATGCGTCAATCCTAACGAGTGGGTGGGAATGAATGAAACTTGGGTGCTCAGTGTTCGGGGCGGAATGCGACGTCGGAGAGCAGGATGGTCACGGACAGCGGTTCAATCAACAGCATGGAGCGCGGAGCGACGTGCTCAGCCTCAAGGGAGAGCTCGTTCGGGTTACGTGTCTCGCCGACGCCGCCCTCGGAGGGTGTCGCCCACACGGTCGAGTAGGCGACCAGCCAGTCCAAATCGTGGCCCTCGGGCAGTGTGACCTCGGCGCCGTCCAGGTTCGCGTTGATGATGATGAGGGCATCGCGGTCGCCCCAGGTCACGCCCGAGCGCAGCATCTGGAATGTGCGGTGGCGGGCGTCCGTCCAGCCGTAGTCAGGCATCGGCGTGCCCTGCGCCGTGTACCACGACAGGTCAGGGATCGTGTCCCCGCCGTGCGGGGTGCCGGTCGCGAAGCGGTCGGGGCGCAGGACCGGATGGGCCTGACGGAGAGCGATGAGCCAGGACACCGTGTCGATCTGCTCGAGCTGTCCTTCAGCCAGATCCCAGTCGACCCACGAGATCGGATCATCCTGGCAGTAGGCGTTGTTATTGCCGTACTGGGTACGACCAAATTCGTCACCGCCCGTGAGCATCGGCGTGCCCGAGGAAACGAACATCGTCGTGAGGATGTTGCGCTGAGAGCGCGCACGCAGGTCCGCGATCGTCATGTCGGACAGGATCGCGTAGGGCGTCATCGCGTTGGGGTGAGTGGCGTTGACAGCCAGTGTGCCCTCGACGCCGTGGTTCCACGAGCGGTTATCGTCCGAACCGTCGCGGTTGTTCTCCAGGTTCGCGGTGTTGTGCTTGCGGTCGTAAGCCGTCAGGTCCGCCAGCGTGAAGCCGTCGTGTGCCGTCACGAAGTTGATCGAGGCGCGTGGGCCGCGCAGGCGACCCAGCCCGTGCTCAAACACGTCCTGGGAGCCAGACAGACGCGTTGCGAGGTCGTTGGGACCCGACACGATATGGCCCGAGGCCTGGGCACGCACGTCCGCCAGCCAGAAGTTACGCAGGGCGCCGCGGTAGTGGTCGTTCCACTCGGAGAAGGGGACCGGGAAGTTGCCCGTCTGCCAGCCGCCGGGGCCCACGTCCCAGGGCTCGGCGATGAGCTTGACGTGCGCGAGCAGATCGTCCGTGGCCATCGCGATGAGGAGCGGGTGCATCGGGCTGAAACCGGTCGCAAAACGGCCCAGCGTGGCCGCCAGGTCGAAGCGGAAACCGTCCACGCCCATCTCGCGGACCCAGTAGCGCAGCGAATCCAGCACCATCTGAATGGTCTTCGGATGATCCATGTTCACGGTGTTGCCGGTGCCCGTCACGTCGATTGCCTGGACGGGGCGAGAGGTCGTGTGGCGGTAGTACAGGTCGGAATCCAGGCCGCGCCACGACAGTGACGGGCCGGCGTCTCCACCCTCACACGTGTGGTTGTAGACGACGTCGAGGATGACCTCAATGCCAGCCTGATGCAGCAGAGAGACCATGCCGCGGAACTCGTCGACGACCGCCTGGGCGCCGCGCTCACGCGAGGCCTCGGTCGCGTAGGAGGGTTCGGGAGCGAAGAAGGAGAGGGTCGAGTAACCCCAGTAGTTCGTCAGGCCGCGTTCGGTGAGGAAAGGCTCGTCGCACTTGGCGTGCACGGGGAGCAGCTCGACCGCGGTGACGCCCAGGTCCTTCAGATACGACACGGAAGCCGGGTGAGCCAGTCCCGCGTAGGTGCCACGCAACTCCGGGGGCACGCCGGGCATGTTCTTCGTGAAGCCCTTGACGTGGATCTCGTAGATGACCGTCGTCTCCCACGGCGTATGTGGCTTGGGTTCGATCGGGAAGGAGGGCTCCACGACGACCGAACGCGGCATGTAGGGAGCGGAGTCAATGGGTGAGCGGCGCAGCGGGTACTCGGAGGGGTAGAGATCCTCGTCGACGCAGTGCGCGTAGACGCCAGGCTTCATATCGACGACGCCGTCGACCCCCCGGCCGTAGGGGTCGAGGAGGAGCTTGTGCGAGTTGTAGAACTTGCCACCGTCCGGATCCCATGGACCGTGAACGCGGAAGCCATAGCGGGTGCCTGCGCCAAAGCCCGGGATGTGACCGTGCCAGATGCCGGTATGGGGGCCGATCAGGGCGTAGCGTGTCTCAGCCCCGGCCTCGTCGAAAATGCACATATCCACGCCGGACGCGCCCCGCGCGACCACGGACACATCGAGCCCGTCGCCCGAACGGAAAACTCCCAGGCGGGAGGGGACGGGGTTCGGTTCGGTGACGCGCACGGTGGGGACGCAGGGCGAGCCGGAGCGCTCGGACATAAAAGAGTGCCTCTTTCTGACGAATTATTGACTGCGCCCAAGCCTGATAGATGCAGTCAGTCTCCATCATACGTGACCGTTAATTAAGCGGTCGGATTAGGAACTGGTAGGGACTATGAACAGCGGCACGCGCTGGTGAGGCAACCCTCATATATATGGGCGTGAGGCGCGGAATGTGGCACGCTAGAAGGCATGAGAATTGTCGTGTGTGTGAAGCATGTCCCCGACATGCAGTCCGAACGCCGTTTTGAGGGCGGCCGCCTGGTGCGCGGTGAGGACGATGTGCTGAACGAACTGGACGAGAACGCCATTGAGGCTGCCGTTCAGCTCAAGGAGTCCGAAGAGGACGCAGGCCGTGAGGCTGAGGTCGTCGCACTGACGATGGGTCCCGAAGACGCCGAGGATTCCCTCATGCGCGCCCTGCAGATGGGCGCGGACCGTGCCTACATCGTTTCCGATGAGTTCCTGGAGGGCTCTGACGTCATTACGACCGCCTCCGTCCTGGCCGTTGCGATCGCGAAGATCAGCGAGGAGTGCGGCCCCGTCGACCTGGTGATCACCGGCATGGCGTCGCTGGACGCGATGACCTCCATGCTGCCCGGCGCACTGGCCGCCAAGGCCCACATGCCCCTGCTGGGCCTTGCCCGCTCTCTGAGCGTCGCGGACGGTGCCGTGACGATCGAGCGTGCCGTCGACGGCTACACCGAGACCGTGCGCGCCGCGCTGCCCGCGGTCGTCTCCGTGACCGACCAGATCAACGAACCGCGCTACCCGGCCTTTGCCGCCATGAAGGCCGCCCGCAAGAAGCCGCTGGATCAGTGGGGCATCGACGACCTCGTCGAGGTTCCCGGCGGGGAGGGCCTCGTGATGCGCCGCGCGCTGACCGCCGTGACCCACGGCGAGGAGAACACCCGCGATGGTTCGGGCACGATCATTCAGGACGCCGGCGAGGGCGGGCGCGCTCTGGCCGACTACATCCTTTCGGTGGTGAAGTGACATGACGCAGCAGATGAGTTCCCCGATTCTTGTTCTGGCCGATCAGGCGGGCGATCACCTGACGCCCCTGGCCCGCCAGGCCGTGACGCTGGCTGCGTCCCTGACCAGCGCTGACGTCGTTGCCCTGTCCCTGGCCGCTACGCCCGACGTGGCAGCCCTGTCGGAGCTGGGCGCGACCCAGCTGCTGCATGCCGACCTGGGTGACGCCGGGCGTTCCTCGGTCGTGGCCTCCGACGCCGTGATCTCCGCGCTGGCCACCGCCAGCTTCGGCCTGGTGCTCCTGTGCTCGGACTACCGCGGTCGTGAGATCGCCGGTCGCGTCGGCGCCCTCACCGAGGCCGGCGTGGTCTCTGGTGCTTCGTCCGTTGGCTTCGACGGTGGTGTCCTCCAGATCGGCAAGACCGCTCTGGGTGGCTCTTGGTCGATGCGCATCGTCCTCGAGGGACAGACTCCGATCGTCGGCATCGCCTCCGGCATCATCGACGAGGCGCCGGTGGCCTCTCCCGTCGCCCTGACCGGGCAGGCCCTGTCCGTCGAGCTGAGCCCCGAGGCTTCCTCGATCCAGGTTGTTTCCAGCGTGCCCGACGAGGAGGAAGGCGTGTCCCTGACCGACGCCTCCACCGTGGTGTGCGGTGGCCGCGGCGTGGACGGTGACTTCGAGCTGGTTCACACGCTTGCCGACGCGCTGGGTGGTGCCGTGGGCGCGACCCGCGTCGCCTGTGATGAGGGTTGGGCCCCGCGAGCCGAGCAGATCGGTCAGACGGGCCTGACGGTCACCCCGAACCTGTACATCGGCCTGGGCGTCTCCGGCGCGATCCACCACACGGTGGGTATGCAGTCTGCCGCCCACATCGTCGCCGTGTGTGATGACCCGGACGCCCCTATCTTCGAGATCGCAGACTTCGGTGTTGTCGGCGACGTCACTGAGGTTGTGCCCGCGGCCCTGGCCGCGATCGAGGAGGCGCGCTCCCAGGCGTGAGCGTCTATCTCGACCACGCGGCCACCACGCCGCTGCGCGAGAGCGCCCTCGAGGCGTGGACGCGCGCCCAGCGTGACCTGGCTGCCACCCCCGGCAATCCCGCCGCCCTCCACTTTGGAGGGCGGCGGGCCCGTCGCATGCTCGACGACGCCCGCGAGAAGGTCGCCGCGGCTCTCGGGGCCGACATCCACGAGGTCATCTTCACGTCCGGCGCCACTGAGTCCGACGCTCTCGGCGTGATGGCTGCGGCCCGCGGCATGCGTGGGCGCGATGGCGGTCGCAGTCTCATCGTCGTTTCGGGCCTTGAGCACGACGCGGTCGCCCACCAGCGCGAGGTCGCGTCGCGTGAGTGCTTTGACTGGGAGGTTTTGCCCGTGGATGCGGGTGGCGTGTCGGTCCTGCCTGCCGTTTCCGGTGATGAGGCACCCGCCGCGTGGGACGGGCGTCTCGCGCTTGGTTCCATGACGCTCGTGTCCTCCGAAATCGGCACAATCCAGCCGGTCGCCAACTTCGCTGCGCTCGTGCACGCCAGCGGCGGCCTCGCGCATTCGGACGCTGCCCAGGCGATCCCGACCCTGGATGTGTCCTTCTTAGAGCTTGGCCTTGATCTCATGAGCGTGGGTGGTCACAAGGTCGGCGCACCCGCCGGCACCGGTGTCCTTCTCGCACGGCGCGGAATTCCCATGGTGACCGACCGCCCCGGCGGTGGCCACGAGCGCTCGATCCGCTCGGGCACGCCCGACGTCGCGGGTGCGTGCGCACTCGCCGCCGCCCTCACCGAGGTTGTCTCCGAGCGCGCCGCCTTCGCGACCCGCGCGGCGGACCTGCGCGCCCACTTGCTGTCCCACCTGCCGGACGGCGTGAGTGCCACGGTGGGGGAGTCGGCCTCGTCGAGCGCGATCATCCACCTGTCCCTGCCCACCGCCCGCCCGGAGGCCGTCCTCATGGCCTTCGACATGGCTGGCATCGCCGTGTCCGCCGGGTCCGCCTGCCACGCGGGGGTGACGCGCCCCTCCGACATCGTCATGGCGATGGGACGCAGCGAAGAGCAGGCCCTCGGCGTCCTGCGCGTCTCGCTCGGCCATGAGACGACGCGCGAGGACATCGACGCCTTCCTGGCCGCCCTGCCGATGGCGATCCACGCGGGTGCCGCCCTGGACGGCATTACCCACGTGCGCAACGAACGAAACGAGGAACGCTAGATGCGAGTTTTGGCAGCACTGTCCGGTGGCGTGGACTCCGCCGTCGCCGCCGCGAAGGCCGTCGAGGCCGGGCACGACGTCGTCGGCGTCCACATGGCGCTGTCCTCCCAGCCCCAGGAGTGTCGCATCGGCTCGCGTGGATGCTGCTCGATCGAGGACGCGGGCGACGCTGCGCGCGCCGCTGAAATCATCGGCATCCCGTTCTACGTGTGGGATCTCGCGAGCGAATTCGAGCAGACCGTCATCACCGACTTCGTCGCCCAATACAAGGCCGGTCGCACCCCCAATCCGTGCGTGCGCTGCAACGAGTTCGTGAAGTTTCGAGAGCTGGCCAACCGAGCCCGCGCACTCGGCTTCGACGCGGTGTGCACCGGCCACTACGCGGCCATCAAGGATGGGGCGGCAGGGCCTGAGCTGCACCGCGGAGCTGACGGCCTGAAGGATCAGTCCTACGTCCTGGCCGTCATGGGCCCCGAGGAACTGACCCGGGTGGTCCTGCCGCTGGGCGATGCCCCCAACAAGGCGTGGGTGCGCTCCGAGGCCGAGCGCCTGGGCCTGGGCGTGTCCAACAAACCCGACTCCTACGACATCTGCTTCATCCCCGACGGCGACACGCAGGGATTTCTGCGCTCCCATTTGGGTGCCGCTGAGGGTGAGATCGTCACTCCCGACGGAGAGGTACTCGGCCATCACGAAGGCTATTGGAACTACACCGTCGGCCAGCGCAAGGGCCTCGGCATCGGTGCGCCTGCACCCGACGGCCGTCCGCGCTACGTCCTCGAGACCAGGCCGGAGAGCAACCAGGTCGTCGTGGGTGCCTCGGAACTCCTGTCTATTTCCCGGATTACGGCCACGGACGCCGTCTGGCTCGCGTCGGATGATGATGGCTCCGACGCGACCGACCTTTTCGTGCAGCTGCGCGCGCACGGAACGCCCATTCCTGTCGCGTCGCTCACTCGCGACGGTGACGCCGGAACCATCAGCGTTGTCCTTGCGGACAGCGCACGCGGTGTCGCCCGCGGTCAGTCGATGGTTGTCTATCGTGGCAGTCGAGTCCTGGGCGAAGGGACTATCGACGCAACCGGGCGCTAAGGCCTCGCGCGACGTCGGCGCGGACGTGGGCGAAGGCATGCGGACGGCCTCGCCCGCATCCGTTACACTGGGGTGCGCGCGCGAGTGGCGGAATTGGCAGACGCGCTGGATTTAGGTTCCAGTGTCTTTGACGTGTGGGTTCGAGTCCCATCTCGCGCACGATGGCTCATGCCCGGTCGCATTGGGGGAGTGGCCCTCGATAGACTGAGGTCATGAGCGTTTTGGACATTGGCCAGCAGGCCCCCGACTTTACCGCTGAGACCACCCAGGGAACCCTGTCCCTGGCGGATCTCCTCGCAGCCTCCTCCCGTGGCGTCGTCGTCTACTTCTACCCGAAGGCCTCCACGCCCGGCTGCACGAAGGAAGCGTGCGACTTCCGCGATTCCCTGGCTTCCTTGCAGGGGGCCGGTTACTCGGTCATCGGCGTGTCCGCCGACTCGATGGCCGCCCTTGAGCGTTTCACTGAGAAGCAGGCCCTCACCTTCCCGCTGGCCTCGGACCCGGACCATCAGATTCTCGAGGCCTGGGGTGCCTGGGGTGAGAAGAAGAACTACGGCCGCACCTACGTGGGCATTATCCGTTCGACCGTGGTTGTCAACCCTGATGGGACGGTGGCTCTGGCCCAGTACAACGTGAAGGCGACGGGGCACGTGGCGCGCCTGCGTAAGGCTCTTGGTATCGACTGATCGGTTGCTTTCGGAGTAACTAGTACATATGATTGTCAAGAAACTGACAGCTAGTTACTCGTGGAGGACTTATGGCGGCTACGACGCCTGACGCGTATCGAATCGGTGCGGGACAGGTGGTGCAGGACTATCCGGCCGACGCTGCACCTGTGCGTGCGCGCAAGCAGCCGAGCCTGCCCACGATGGCCCGCGTGCCCGAGTCCGTCTCCTCCGATGAGCAGGTCATCACCGCCGAGGTTGCGGTGGTTCGTCGGAAGAGTGCCGTGACGCCCGCTGCTCCGAAGGGCTCTCGCCTGTCGAAGGATGCGGCAACGGTAGCTCGGCAAAGCGCTGCTGCCCGTGAAGGCGTCCCCGGGCAGGGAGGTCACGTCGTGCAGTCGCCCGCTCTCGCGCGTGAATATGCTCAGAAGGATGAAGTCGGCGTGACCTTTGAGTCCGACCAGCATCCCGGTGTCGCCGTTCATCACGATTGGCATCGAACGACCATGCGGGTCGTCGGCCACTCCGATGAGGCACGCGGCGGAGCGCAGGGGATTCCTTCCGGGGCTGAGGGGGTGCCCGTGCGCGAAGGGATACGGTCCTCCTCTGTGGGAGGCGCGTCGCGGCGCGAGGCCGAAGCTCGTCGCTCCGGTCACATCGAATCGCGGCTGGATCGGCGCGAACGCCCAGCGCGTCGTAGCGGCCGACACCACGGCCTGGTCATGTTCCTCCTTGGCTTCCTCTCGGCTCTCCTCCTCGTCGCTGCTGTTGTCGCAGGCCTCTACATGACGCGCTCATCCGTTTCTAGCAGCCTGTCGGGAGCCGTCGATTCTTGCCATGCAGGAGGCATCTATGCTCGGCTAGCCAGCGATCAGACCTCGCTCACCCTTGAAGGGTTCAATGACAGTGGCAATGGTTTGACGACGCCGATTTTCCAGTGCGTTCTGCGCAAGCTTGACACCCCTTCGTCGGTGCGCGAACGCATGTATGCGACCCGCGCCATTGACGGCACCCAGTCGGAGGAGTGGGGGTCCTACAAGGCCACGTGGACGTACGAACCGGACCAGGGGCTGACCGTCATCATTAGCGCCCGCTGACTTTTCCGGCCGGTTGTGACGCCCGCTTCTTGGGATGTGCTCCTGGGCGTTGGCTTGTATCTCTCGTAAAATGGGGAGGTATTTCAATGCCTGAAGGAGAATCTCGTGTCCGATTCGCAGCCCGCCGCACCTGCGGTACCCGCCACCCCCGTCGGGGATGATGTTGCACTGGCCATCCGAGGCCTCGTCAAGATTTATGGCAACCTCATCGCCGTCGCGGACCTGTCCCTCGACATCCCCACCGGATCCTTCTACGGGATCGTCGGGCCGAACGGTGCCGGCAAGACGACGACGCTCACCATGGCCACCGGCCTGCTCACCCCCGACCGTGGCACCGCCTTTGTGCACGGCGTCGACGTGTGGGCGCGCACCCAGGAGGCACGCGCCCTGCTTGGCGTCATGCCCGATGGAATGCGGTTGCTCGACCGTCTCTCCGGCCCCGACTTCCTCGTCCACGTGGGCATGCTCCACGGCCTGGACGCCTCCGTCGCCCGCGAGCGCGCTCACGAGCTCCTGGCGGCCCTCGACCTGGCCGAGGCCGGTAAGAAGCTGATTAGCGACTACTCGGCGGGCATGACGAAGAAGATCGCTCTGGCTGCCGCGCTCATTCACTCACCGCGCGTCCTGGTTCTTGATGAGCCTTTCGAGGCCGTGGACCCCGTCTCTGCGGCCAACATCCGCCAGATTCTCACCGACTACACCAAGCGTGGGGGCACGGTCATCCTGTCCTCGCACGTGATGGCGACCGTCCAGCAACTGTGCACGCACGTGGCCATTATCGACAAGGGGCGTGTGCTCGTCGCCGGTACCACCGACGAGGTCGCCCAGGGTGGAGACCTGGGGGAGCGCTTCACCGCTCTGGTCGGCGGCGTCCACTCCGAGGAAGGTCTGTCGTGGTTGGGCAACTGATTCGCCTCAAGCTTCGCATCATCTGGAACACTGTTCGCAAGCAGACGGTCGTTCTCGTTCTTGCCGTCCTTGGCGCTTTGTACTTTGGCGCAATCTATGCTTCCGCGCTCGTGGGCACCGCCTTCCTCGCGCGTTCAGATGAAGCCTCCCCGGCTGCGCGCGTGATGCCGATTGCCGGCCCCTTCATTTTCTTGCTCTGGCTGGTCCTCCCGATCATTTTTGCGTCGATGGATAACTCGGTGGACCCCGTGCGCCTCTCGCCCTACGTGGGACCCAGCAAGCGCCTCGGGGCGGGGCTGGCCGCGGCGACGGCCGTAGGCCCCGGTGGTCTGCTATCTGCCATGGTGCTCTTCCTGCCCGTCTGGTTCGCACTGTGGCGTGCCCAGTGGCTTGAAGCCCTCGGCTGGTTTCTCGCCGGAGTCGTGACGCTTCCCCTCGCGGTTGTGTGGGCGCGCGCGGTCGGAACCTGGTTCGCGGTGCGCCTCGACACCTCGGGAAAGAAAGACGCTGTGACCGTTCTGGGTGCCGTCGTCTTCATGATGGTGCTGACCCCCATGGGCTACTGGATGTCTGTGCTGAGTCAGAACTTCTCCGTCGAGGTCTTCCAGGCGGGATTGAACGTCGCGCTCTGGACCCCCTTCGGCGCTCCCTTCGGCGTTGTTGCCTCGTTGCTTGAGGGCGCATGGGTAGCGGCGGCTCTCCGCGTGCTCATCGTGGTTGCGACCGCGCTCGTCGGCTGGCGTGCCTGGCTGGCGGTCCTCCGCCCCGTCATGAGTGGATACGCCGGCGAGATTAGTGCTGACGCTCAGCGCGCCATCGACGAGGGGCGTCACCTCATCGACGAGTCCCTCGAAGAGGAAGAGCGCGGTCGTCGGTCCGCCCAGTCGCGAGCCGCCGGCCTGCGCAGCGTCGACCTGTTCACGCGCCTCGGCCTCGGAGTGCGCAGCGCCTCCCTGGCCGCGCGCACGCTGCGGTACTGGATCATCGATCCTCGGCTCAACATGAACATGCTGCTCGCTGTCCTGTTCCCCGTCGTCGCAATCTTTATGGGGCGCATGGCGGCCGAGGGGCAGTCATTCGAGTTCACGTCGGGCATCTTCCTCTACCTGGTGCCCATCACGACGGGCCTGACCACCGGCGCGCTCATGCAATACGACTCGACGGGCGCCTGGATCGTGGTGTCGTCGGGCATGAGTGGTCGAGAAGAGCGTCGTGGGCGCCTCGTGGGGTCGCTCATCGTGTTCGTGCCCCAGGTTATCGGCTACCTCATTCATGATGCTGTGGCAGGTGCGAGTGCCTCCGATTTCGTGTTCCACCAGGTGATGGGTGTTGTGCTCTTCGCGGGGGCGGCCGGCACGACCCTCGTCGTGAATGCGCGCTGGGTCTACCCGGTGCAGCCTCCGGGCACGTCACCGCTGGCAACGAAGGGGACAGGCTCCTTCCTCATGACGATGCTACTGCAGCTCGTTGGCTTTGCGGGTACCGCGGTCCTGCAGCTCCCGTCCTACGTGCTGCTCGCGCTCGCGTCCTTCGGTTTCGTCCCGGACTGGGTTGCCTACGTCGTTGGCATCGCCTGGTCGGTCCTCGTCCTTGAGGCTGCCGTGCGGATTGGTGGGCGCGTGTGGGACCGGTACGCGGTCGCCGCTCTGACGTCGATCCGCAGCTGGCCGGGACACTGACTTCCTTCTTCGTGGTCGCGAGGCCGGGGTTGCCCACTGGGGTGCCCCGGCCTCGTCCCTTTGTGCCCGAGAATGTTGCCGCTTGATCCCGGTGTGAACGCCTCTGATGATGAGCGGTGTCATGCGACCCTGACCAGGCGTTCGTTACATCGCGGTGCGCTGGATTGACGAAAAACTGGGCATAGCGTGTAGACAAGAATGCAGATACTCGGTAATGTGATGCTCGTAACCTGACCATCGATGGAGAGGAATCTTCCATGCGTATCCCGTCAATGTCGCGTTCTCTTGTCGTAGCGGCTGCACTGAGTGCCGCTGCTCTTCCTGCCCTCATGCCTGCGCCCACGTATGCTGCTGACGTCGCGGGACCGGCGACCTGCTACCTCGCCGACGAAAACGGCACCATCGTCGAACCCCGCCAGGAATACACTCCGCGCGAAGGATCCGGTGGGCTCCCGATGCTTCCCAGTCCCGTCGTTGCCGGCCAGTACACGCTGGAAGTGAGCGCTCCGGCAATGAACTTCGATCCGGATCAGCCTGACATGCACTTTGCATGCCAGGTCTTCTACGCGCCCCTCGGCAGCGTGCGTCTCGTTGATGCCGATGGCACCGTGCGGGCGACGCAGCGTTATGGCAACGATCAGAATGACCCGTCGCGCGCTGCGCTCACGGTGCTCCCGGCGTTGCCCGATGGGTACGAAATCGTCCCGGGCCAGACGATCCGAGGCTTCAATGCCACCGCTCGCACGGTTGATCCCAATGATCCCGCGAACGCGCGTGCTGTTGGCGCCGATACGGACATTCAGATCCGCAAGATCACCGCGCAGCCCACGCCGGTACCAACTCCGTCAACTCCGTCCACGCCGGCGCCTGCTCCTTCCACGCCGTCTACTCCGTCCACCCCGTCAACTCCGTCCACCCCGTCTACTCCTTCCACGCCGTCTACTCCGTCCACCCCGTCAACTCCGTCCACGCCCGCAACCCCAACTCCTCAGCCCTCTGTCACGCCTCATCCTCAGACTCCCGCTGGCGTGACACCCACTGCTCCCGTGACTCCGGTTCGGAGCAAGCCTGCTCCCTCCCACGGGCTGGCGAAGACAGGCAGTGATGCGGCGGTTCTTGCTGGCGCGGCTGGCGTCCTCGCGCTTCTGGGGGCGGGTGCTATCGCCGTGAGAAGGGCGCGCGCCTGACACGTTGAAGCGGTCGCGCCATTGCCCGCAGCAAAGGCTGTTGTGTTCAATCGATAGAGATGTCCACACGCAGTGCTTGAACGACGAGGCCGGGGCTCCCTATGGGGGTGCCCCGGCCTCGTCGTTGGTTGGTGTCGTGCAATGCGCCGGAGCGGTTCTGAGGTTTGTCCTTTAACCCACATGAGGCGGGGTGCCGGTGGATCACCGGCACCCCGCCTATGACGATGAAACGCGAATTAAGAGCGCTTCCTCCGCAATGTCGCGGCGCCGATAGCGCCTGTCACGGCAGCGAGCATCAGCACATCGCCGGTGAGAGCACCGGTCTTGGCGAGGTGCGTTGCAGGCGTGGGAGGAACTGAGGGCGTAACTGCGGTCGGTGTCGGTGTCGGTGTCGGTGTAGGCGTCGGACCGGGCTTGAAGGACAGTCGCGTCACGTCGGGATGCGCCTCGCTCGTCGTGAACTTCAGGGGGTGCTTCATGAGCGGAGCCTCATCCCATCCGGCAGAAGGGCCAGTCATGGGGGGCCTCCATCCGGCGGTATAAGGGGTGTCTGTAGGGGGACATGCGGGTGATGGGGGATCAAATACTGTTCCAACAACAGAACGAGGCTCGGCCGGTTTGACAGCGTCGTAGTCATCCATCGTCGGAGGGCATGCGGGTGAAGGCTGCCCGGGGATGACGATGACACCGAGTTGTTTCTCAACATCAACCGAGATAGTGCCCTGCGTGAGGTGATCGATCTGGTAATCCGTATCGGCAGCTGCGGATTCGGTGAAGGCTATCTTCTGAATGGTGATCACCGCTTCGCCGTGAAGCGCACCCATCGCATCCTTGAGGGCTTCAATCGTCGTGATCTGATCGGGGTTATCGAAGTCCACGGTGACCGTTGCGGTCTGTCCGTTAACTGCCACTGTCTTCGCTGAGAAGCCCTGGGGAAGCCCAGTCACCGAGATGGCCGAGGGGTCAGAAAACTTCAGCTGCGCAGGAAGAGTGATCTGGGTTGTGAAGCCCAAGTGAGCATTCTTCAGTGCAATATCGTCGAAAGCGTTGGGCGTCTTGTCGTATTTTTCGAGGAGCTTCGCAATGCGTCCACCGCGAAGGTCATCCAAGTGAACGACGTTCTCGATGGTCAGAAGAGAATCTTTGTTCTCGGCGTAGATCTGTTCCGCCTGAGTCGGAGCGTTCCCACCCAGGCCGACCTTAAAATCGGTGTCGATTGTCGGGTCGTCGCCGTTGACCGGAAGGGTGCCAAACACCTTCTTGTACTTGTAAATGCCAGTCAGGCGATCCGACGACAACTCCCACGTGGAGAATTCGTAGTCGGGAATTCCCGCGGCTTGGAAGAAGTTTGGCCCGGTCTTCGAGGGCTGCAAGTCGTGGCCGTCCTCTTCATCAACCCAGCGTGTTGTCCTGGTCGGTGCGGACGCGAAGCAATCGGTAGGCGACTGTGCGAGTGCCAGGGTCTTCGTGTCGAAGTGAAAGACCTGAGCGGGGGAGGTTGAGGAGGCGAAGAAGTTGAACTGACCCGTCACGGTCACCTGTTCGCTGGCCAGTTGAGTCGCTTCCGCGGGGTCAATTGTGCCAACGGCATAGGGGACCTGGACCTTGATCGTGTGCTGATCGGGGTTGGCTTTCTCTGCATCGTAGATATCGAGCAGCTGCTGCCAGGTCAGATCCCTGAGGTGGATGTTCGCCGTGACCTGTGTGCGATCATCGCCCGGGGAGAACGCGGTGTCGGCGAGCATCGACGAGGTGGATGTCGCGCGAGACGTCCCCAGCGTGACTGTCTTAGGGACACTCACGGTCAGCGTGATATCGGCGGTGTCGTTGCTGCCGGAGTCATGAGGGGAGAGCCCCTGTGCAGCCGCAGTGCGGATTTCTGCCTCGTGGCCTGCCAGAAGCGTCGTGATCGGGATGTCCAGCACGACGGTACCGTGATAGGTCGTGATCACAGGGGTCGTGTTGCACACCGTCGTGCTTGTTGATGAGACGTATTGTGAGAGGGAGAAGGGCTGGGCATCGGCTTGTGCGCTGCGTGGCGCAAACATTGATACCGTGCCTGCAGCGACAAGAGCCAAACCAGCACCCGCGGCCAGAACTCTCCGGCTTTTCCTCATGATGTTCCCCAATCGCGGGTGTGCGTATGAAACGCGATGACTAATGATTTTTCAGTATACTCATTGTCGAAAAAATGTACATCGTCTTTTCCGAGCTCAGCCCTGGATTGAGTGCTCTGTCAGGCGTGGTCGTCGCGTACAGGTGATCCCCATGTGCCCCGTTGCGCACTCGACGCCCTCGCCCATCAGCGTGTCGACATGGGAAACAGGGGGATGCGGGTGCTACGTACAACACGAGGGATACGAAAAACCGGCGGTCCGAAGGCCACCGGTTATCTGTGCGTCATGGGGGACTTGAACCCTCAACCCGCTGATTAAGAGTCAGCTGCTCTGCCAATTGAGCTAATGACGCGGGGGACTTTCGCCAGTCGGAGCCGGGAAAGCTGTGCGTCATGGGGGACTTGAACCCTCAACCCGCTGATTAAGAGTCAGCTGCTCTGCCAATTGAGCTAATGACGCGGGGGTTTTGCAACCGAGAGATAAATATACAGGCGTGGCGTGCTGCGCGCAAGTTATCCAGGGGTGTCGTGGCCTATGTCGCACGCGTGGCGTGAATCTGGTGGACTGACGGTAACGAGTCTCGCGCAGGGGTGGGCAGTGAGCGGGCAGACTCGGACACTTACAATGGGATCTCGGATGAAAGGGGAACGTCATGTCGGACGCGTCGAGCGCGTATTCCACCGTCGTGGAGGACATTCTCAAGCTCGTGTGGAGCGCCGAGGAAGCCGGGCGCGACGGCGTCAAGCCCAAGGACGTCTCCGAACACATGGGCGTCGTTCCCTCGACTGCGACGGAGAACATCCAGCGCCTGGCCCGCCAAGGCCTCGTGACGCACGAGCGCTACGGCAGAGTGCGTCTGACCCCACAGGGGCGTGCGATCGCCCTGGGGATGGTGCGCCGTCACCGACTCCTCGAAACGTACCTGCATGAGGCCCTGGGGTTCTCGTGGGACGAAGTGCACGAAGAAGCGGAGATCCTTGAGCATGCGGTCTCAGATCGGCTCCTCGATCGCCTCGACCGCGTGCTGGGCTACCCGACCCGTGATCCACACGGGGATCCGATCCCGCGTGCCGATGGCTCCAGTGATGGCCTCGCTGGTAGCCCTCTCGATGAGCTCGATGCTGCGGCTGGGGGAATCGTCGACCGGCTGCCTGACCGTGACCCCGAGGCACTTCGCGCCTGGGAGGAGATTGGCCTCGTTCCCGGCGCTCGCATCGCTGTCGTCGCTACCGGAGCCGACGGAGTGACGGTCCTTCTCGACGATGGGCAGATGCTTCTCCTGGATCCCTCCCAGGCCTCGGGCATTATCGTCCGGGACTGAAGACGTCGGGGCGAACCTCCAGTAGCCGGTTCGTTTGCGCCTGACGCATCCTCATTGACGAGGCCCGGGTACGACCCAGCCCACCTGACCGATGGGGCCGGGTGGGCTGGGAGCGCCCTCGTGGGGCGCACAGATGGGGAGCGATGGCACTCAGGCGAGCGCAGCGGATCCCATCGACGGGGGCACATGTGCGCCGTGGCCTGCCGACAGGAGAGCCTGACGCAGCGCCGTCATCGCGCTATCGAGCTCCTCGTCGGTGGCCGGTGCCGCCTTCGAGAGTGACACGTCGGACTCGTCGCGCAGGGGAATCACGTGCAGGTGCGTGTGGGGGACCTCGAAGCCGGCGATGACGAGGCCGGCGCGCGGGACGTCAAAGGCCGACTTCTGGGCGAGGCCGATCGCGCGCGCCACCTTCATCAGGTGCGCAGCCACGTCGGAAGGGGCGTCGGTCCACGCCTCGTAGGAGGTGCGCGGAACGACGAGAACGTGCCCGGGGGAGGTGGGTTCGATCGTTGCGAAGGCGACGCACAGGTCGTCTGCCCACACGAAGCGTCCGGGCCAGACGCCCGTGATGATGTTGTCGAAGACAGTGCTCATGCGACTATTGTCACCTATTTACGTCCGTTTCGTACGGTCATCGCATCCGGCGGGGCGCGCGGGCGTGAACTACCCTGGTGAGGAGTATTGTTACGCGACCCATCGTTAAGCGAGGAACGCACAGATGAGCGAAAATCCGCAGAGTGCCCCGGCCCAGCGCTACACCGCTGAGCTCGCAGGCCAGATCGAGACGAAGTGGCAGGACCGCTGGGAGGAGCTGGGCACGTTCTACGCGGACAACCCCACGGGCGACCTGGCTGGCCCCCTGGCCTCCCGCAAGCCCTACTTCATCCTCGACATGTTCCCCTACCCCTCGGGTAAGGGCCTGCACGTGGGGCACCCGCTCGGATACATCGCGACCGATACGCTCGCGCGCTACCGCCGCATGAAGGGCGACAACGTCCTGTACACGATGGGCTACGACGCGTTCGGCCTTCCCGCCGAGCAGTACGCCGTCCAGACCGGCCAGCACCCGGCTATCACGACGAATCAGAACATTGCGAACATGCGCCGCCAGCTGCGCCGCATGGGCCTGTCCCACGACTCGCGCCGTTCGTTTGCGACGACCGACATCGAGTACGTGCACTGGACGCAGTGGATCTTCCTGCAGGTCTTCAACTCGTGGTTCGATCCGCAGGCCACGGCACCCGACGGCTCCCAGGGCGCTGCTCGCCCGATTTCGGAGCTGATCGCCAAGCTTGAGTCCGGCGAGATCCGCCCGGAGGATGGCTCCGACTACAACTCCCTGGACCGCGCAGCCCAGGCGAAGGTCGTCGACTCCTACCGCCTCGCCTACGTCTCCGAGGCTCCCGTCAACTGGTGCCCCGGCCTGGGAACCGTCCTGGCCAACGAAGAGGTCACCGCTGACGGACGTTCCGAGCGCGGCAACTACCCGGTCTTCAAGCGCAATCTGCGTCAGTGGATGATGCGTATTACCGCCTACGGTAAGCGCCTCGCCGACGACCTCGACACGATTAACTGGCCCGAAAAGGTGCGTACGATGCAGCGCAACTGGATCGGCCGCTCGGAGGGTGCGACCGTGCGCTTCGACGTGCCCGGTGCCAGCAAGGCCGGTGCCTCCCTCGACTCCCTGGACGTCTACACGACGCGCCCCGACACGCTGTTCGGCGCGACCTTCATGGTTGTGGCTCCCGAGCACCCGATCCTCGGCGGAACCGTCGGCGGCGACGCCGGCGACGAGGCCGCCCTCACCCTGCCCGCCTCCTGGCCCGAGGGCACGAAGGACGCGTGGACGGGCGGCGCTGCCTCCCCGAAGGAGGCCGTGAGCGCCTACCGCGCCCAGGCCGCAGCCAAGTCCGAGGCCGAGCGCGCCGATGAAGAGCGCACCAAGACCGGCGTGTTCACCGGCCTGTTCGGCATCGACCCCGTCAACGGCCGCGAGATCCCGATCTTCGTCGCCGACTACGTCCTGTGGGGCTACGGCACCGGTGCCATCATGGCCGTGCCCGCCCACGACGACCGCGACTGGGCGTTCGCCCGCGCCTACGACCTCGACATCGTGCGCACGATCGGCCCCGCGGACGACCCCTACGGTCCCGACCTTGAGGCCGGCGCGTACACGGGTGATGGCGTGGCCGTGGACTCCGCGAACGACGAGATTGACCTCAACGGCCTGGCCAAGGACGAGGCGAAGGCCGCCATGATCGAGTGGCTGGCCTCCAAGGGCCTGGGCCACGGCACCGTCACCTACCGTCTGCGTGACTGGCTGTTCAGCCGTCAGCGCTACTGGGGCGAGCCTTTCCCGATCGTGTGGGACGAGGACGGTGTGGCGCACGCCCTGCCCGAGGAGATGCTCCCGGTCGAGCTGCCCGAGGTCAGCGACTACAGCCCGCGCACCTTCGATCCGGACGACGCCGATTCGTCTCCCGAGGCTCCGCTGGGTCGCGCCGAGGAATGGGTGAACGTCACCCTCGACCTGGGTGATGGTCCCAAGCGCTACCGCCGCGAGACGAACACGATGCCGCAGTGGGCGGGTTCGTGTTGGTACGAGATGCGCTACACCGACCCGACGAACTCCGAGCGTTTCGCCGGCGAGGAGAACCTCGCGTACTGGATGGGTCCGCGCGAGGGTAAGGTCAGCGGCGGCACCGACATGTACGTCGGCGGCGTCGAGCACGCTGTTCTGCACCTGCTCTACTCGCGCTTCTGGCAGAAGGTCCTCTTCGACCTGGGCCACGTGCCGGACTCCGAGCCCTACCACACGCTCTTCAACCAGGGCTACGTGCAGGCCTACGCCTACACGGACTCGCGCGGCCAGTACGTGCCCGCCGATGAGGTCGAGGGCGACGAGACGACCGGCTTCACCTACAAGGGCGAGCCCGTGGGCCGCGAGTACGGCAAGATGGGCAAGTCCCTGAAGAACATCGTCACGCCCGATGAGATGTACGACGCCTACGGTGCCGACGTCTTCCGCGTGTACGAGATGAGCATGGGGCCCCTCGACCTCTCGCGTCCGTGGGAGACCCGCGCGGTCGTCGGTTCTCAGCGTTTCCTCCAGCGCCTGTGGCGTAACGCCGTCGATGAGGAGACCGGCGAGGTCACCGTGTCCGATGCGCCCTCGGACGACAAGACGCGTCGCCTTGTGGCCCGCACGATCGCCGAGGTGACCGAAGAGTATGAGAACCTGCGCATCAACACCGCGATCTCCAAGCTCATCGTCCTCAACAACCACCTGACCAGCCTGGACGCCGTCCCGCGTGACGCGATCGAGCCCCTGATCCTCATGCTCGCCCCGGTCGCCCCGCACCTGTGCGAGGAGCTCTGGAGCCGCCTCGGTCACGAGGCTTCTCTGGCCCGCGAGCCCTTCCCGGTCGTCGAGGACGCGTCTTTGCTGGTCGAGGACACGGTCACGGCCGTCGTTCAGGTCAACGGCAAGGTGAAGGCCCGTATCGAGGTTGCCCCCTCGATCTCCGAAGAGGACCTCGTCGCGGCTGCCCTGGCTGAGGCCCCGATCGTCAAGGCCCTCGGCGGCGCGGAGCCTCTCAAGGTGATCGCCCGCGCACCGAAGCTGGTTAACGTCGTCGTCAAGAAGTGAGGTCGCATGCCTGAAGGCGATGCAGTCCGTCGCCTAGCCGGTACCCTCGACGAGCTTTTCGTCGGGGGTATCGTCTCGGCCTCGTCCCCGCAGGGGCGCTTTGCGTCCTCCGCAGCCCTCCTCGATGGCTGGGTCATGCAGCGGGTGCGAGTGCACGGCAAGCACATGTTCATTGGGTTTGTTCCGCCCACCCCGGGTGAGACGTACGAGGCCGGCGTGTCCCTCCTGGAGGGTGCCGCGGCCGGCAGCGGGGAACCGATCCTCGGCGAGGACGCCCCCTGGCCGGACCGCTGGGTGCACATCCACTTGGGGCTGTACGGCTGGTGGCGCTTCAACGGCGACGAGACCGTCGTCGACGAGGGCCACGGTGTCGCTCACCGTATCCCCAACGTCGCGAAGGGGGAGTGGAACGGCCACTCTGAGACCCGCTGGGGCGAGGGCTTCGGCGAGTCCAAGGCAGGGGAGTGGGAGCCGCCCGAGCCGGTCGGTGCCGTGCGGCTACGCGTGTATAACGACCATGCGGTTGCCGACCTGATCGGACCGAACCGCTGCGATCTCATCACGGATGAGGAACGCATCAAGGCGGAGTCGAAGCTGGGCCCGGATCCCCTGGATGCCGGGGCGCGCTCGGACGCCGAGGCCATGGAGCGTTTCGCCCAGGTGGCTCATTCGAAGAAGCGCGCGATTGGCGAGATCGTTATGGATCAGTCGATCATCGCGGGTGTTGGCAACATCTACCGCGCTGATGCTCTCTTCCTTGCGGGTATCTCGCCGCACCGTAAGGGCGCGAATATTTCGATCAAGCGCCTGCGTGAGCTCTGGGTCCTCATCTGTGACCTGATGAACCGCGGCCTGGCCGCCGGTCGCCTGGACACGATGGATCCCGAGGAGGCTCCCAATCCGCCGATCGAGGGGGACGAGGAGGCCTCGCGCTGGTACGTGTATCACCGTACGGACCGGCCGTGCCTGCGTTGCGGGAAGCCGATCCGCGAGGCGCTCATGCAGAACCGGCGTCTGTTCTGGTGTCCGTCCTGCCAGCGCTGAGCGCGCGAACACGCGTCAGGGGAGTGCGGGCCGACAGGCTCGCACTCCTCGCCCTTTGTCAGGCGATCTCTTCGAATCCGAGCACCGAGTAGAGTTCGCGGGCTCCGCCGTGACGCCTGTCGAGGCGCAGGGCGAGAGAGTCGAATCCCCACTGCGAGCAGCGCGTCGCGACCTCGGAGACGAGGGCTGTCGCGATGCCGCGCCTGCGGTAATCGGGGGCGACGATCAGGTCGACCACGAAAGGCCCGTCGGGAGCATCATCCCAGGGGGATTCACGCACGACGAGGATTGCCCCGACGAGCGTCCCCCCGTCCCACGCGCCGATGAACGAGTCTTCCGTGGTCGCCCCGAATGCGCCTTCGAATGTCAGGCGTAGTTCCTCGGAGGTTTCCATGAGCGCCTCAGGCGTGACGTCGTCGTCGTACGCCTCGAGGGTGAGCACCGCGAGCGCGGGGATATCGAATGTCGTGAGCGTGGCGATCTCAATACCCTGGGGGCGATTCGCCGCTGACAACGCGTCCAGTGGGGCATGTAGAGTTCGAGCTTCCATAAACCAACTATAGGTGAGGGCGCTCACTTTGTCACGGTTCGTGAACGGATTCTCACGGACCGCATCTGATGAGGGCGAACGTCCCTCAGATGTAGAGGGCGGGCTCCTCGAAGAAGTAGTTGGGATCGACGATCAGGTCGCGGTCGCGCGTGTCCTTCTCGGGCTTGGGGAGCAGGCGCGCGGGCACGCCAATCGCGACGTTCCCGCAGGGTACGTCCTTGACGACGACGGCGTTCGCGCCGATCTTGACGCCGGTGCCCACGGTGATGGGGCCAAGGACCTTCGCGCCGGCGCCGATCATCACGTGATCGCCGACGGTGGGGTGACGCTTACCCGGAGTCATGGCGACGCCGCCCAGAGTGACTCCGTGGAAGATGACGACGTCGTTGCCGACCTCGGCCGTCTGTCCGATGACGACGCCCGTCGCGTGGTCGATGAAGACGCGTCGCCCGATGGTGGCCTCGGGGTGGATATCCACGCCGGTGACGGCGCGGGCCATGGAAGACAGGACGCGTGCGGGGGTGCGGGCGCCGTGTGCCCACAGGGCGTGGGAGACGCGGTGGGTCCAGAGGGCATGCACGCCCGGGTACGTCAGGGCGATCTCCAGGGCGGACGTGGCCGCGGGGTCGCGGCGCTGAGCCGTCACGAGGTCCTCGCGGAAGAGCCCAAGCGCCTTGGTGGGTAGGGCGCGCGACAGGGTCTTCGACAGGGCGCGTACGGTGAGCTTCACTTCGGTCCTCCTGGATGGTCGTCTGGGTCGGGAACGCACAGGTGGCCCCGGATATTCCATCCGAGGCCACCTTAGCGCGTGAACTGCGGCAGATCAGTCCTCGAGGCCGGCGAACAGCGCGGTCGAGAGGTAACGCTCACCCGTGTCGGGCAGGAGCGTGACGATCTTCTTGCCGGCCAGCTCGGGACGGGCGGCGACGGCCGCCGTACCAGCCAGGGCAGCGCCCGAGGAAATGCCCACGAGCAGGCCCTCTTCAGCGGCCGCGCGGCGAGCGAACTCGAGTGCCTTGGCGGTCTCGACCGAGATGACCTCGTCCACCAGGGAGGCGTCGTAGGTGTCGGGCACGAAGTTAGGCATGAGGCCCTGAATGCCGTGCGGGCCGGGGGTGCCGCCGGTCAGCAGGGGAGACTCAGCGGGCTGGACGGCGATGACGCGCACGTTCGGGTTCTTCTCCTTGAGAACCTTCGCGACGCCCGAGATCGTGCCGCCCGTGCCGACGCCGGCGACGAACACATCGACCTGGCCGTCGGTGTCGGCCCAGATCTCCTCGCCGGTGTGCGCCACGTGGGCAGCCGGGTTCGCAGGGTTGGTGAACTGGGAGGCGATGATGGCGCCGGGACGCTCGGATGCGATGCGCTCGGCCTCGGCGACGGCGGCGGAGACGCCACCCTTCGGGTCGGTGAGGACCAGCTCGGCGCCGAAGGCGCGCACGATCGCGCGGCGCTCGACGGACATCGAGGCAGGCATGACGATGACGACCTTGTAGCCTCGAGCAGCACCCACCATCGACAGGGCGATACCCGTGTTGCCGGAGGTGGCCTCGACAATGGTGCCGCCGGGAGCGAGGGCGCCCGCAGCCTCGGCTGCGTCGATGATCGAGCGGGCGATGCGGTCCTTCACGGAGGACGCAGGGTTGAAGGCCTCGACCTTGGCGACCACGTCGACGCCGTCGCCGGCCACGTGGTTAATGCGGACGAGGGGGGTGCCGCCGATCAGATCGGCAACGGTGGAGGCAATGCGAGCCATGAGGGGTCCTTCCATAGGCAGGTGTACCCCTGAATTGTCATACCCTGGTCGGATCCTCGTCTAGTTCAACCCGACGTGTTTCCACGTAGCGAAACTTTGCAACACCCGACGAGGCCTGGGCCAGGCACGCGTCAATGGCGTCTCGGTCGCTCGGATCGATCGCAATGCGCAGCGTGACGTCCGCGCCCCAGATCGTGTCGACGATCGCGGCTCCTCGCGCGCGAAGCTCGGCTTCGATGCGGCCCGCGTCCCCGGGGCTGAGCTGCGTTTCGAGAACGTCGCGCCCAACCAGGTAGGCGATAGGAGCCTGTGCTACGGCCTCGGACACGGACGTGGAGTAAGCACGTACAAGGCCTCCTCCGCCCAAAAGGATTCCTCCGAAGTAACGCGTGACGACGGCCGTCGCGTTCCACGTATCGGAGGCGCGCAGGGCCTCCAACATGGGCGTGCCCGCCGTGCCCGAGGGCTCACCGTCATCCGATGAATGCTGCAGAGGGGCGGCATCCGGCGGATCAATCAGATAGGCGGAGCAGTTGTGACGCGCCTGAGGATGCTCGGACTTGACCGCGTCGATGAGCTCGCGCGCCTCCTCGGGAGTATCCGTCCTAGCGAGCGTCGTAATAAATCGGGAGCGCTTAATCTCAATCTCGTGGGTGAGGAGCGTACCGGAGGCGAGCGTGCGAAGAACGGACATGCGCCCAGTCTACCGAGAGCGCGCACCCGTCCGTCTGTAACCAGGATCGCAGGCGCGGAAGGCATCGCAATGTGCTTCAGCGCGCTGTTCGTGGTAGTCTTGTCGGGTTGTCGCCGTGCGCCCGCGTGGCGCACCGATCAGAATAGTCGTCGAGAAAGAAGAGGAGCGGTAAGACATGGCAGTTCCCAAGCGCAAGATGTCCCGTGCGAACACCCGCACCCGCCGGTCTACCTGGAAGGCTGATCTTACCGAGCTGAACACCGTCAAGGTTGCCGGCCGTGAGATCCGCGTGCCCCGCCGCCTGGCCAAGGCCTACAAGAACGGCCTCCTGGACGTCGAGGGCTGACCTCGCTTCCACACACGGGCCCGGGACTTGTCGTCCCGGGCCTTTGTCATGCCCGCAATTTCCGAGTGTGAGTCGTCGGCCCCTGTGGTCGGCTGCGCGCGCCCAAAGAGAAGACCCGAGAAGGAACGCACATGAGCCTGCCGACGACCATCCTGACTATGAGCGGGGGAGTGGGCCACGGCCTCGTCGCTGCATCCGCCACCGGAGGTACCGAGGACGCCATCGTCTCCCTCTTCCTGATTGCCGCTGCGGCAGCCGTCGCACCCCTGCTCTCGTCGCTCACCCACAAGCGTGTGCCGGACGTCGTCTGGCTGCTCATCCTCGGTGTGATTATTGGACCACATGTTCTCGGACTGGCATCCGTTACCGAGCCGATCTCCCTGTTCCGCGAGGTCGGCATGGGCATGCTCTTCCTCATCGCGGGCACAGAAATCGACGTGCAAGAGGTGCACGGACGTGCAGGTCGGCGCTCGCTGCTCACCTGGCTGGCGTGCTTCGGCATCGGCTTGGCCGTGTCGTGGGTTGCGGTCGCCGCATCGGGGACGACGGGGGTCGCCACTGCGACGTACATCGCGCTGGCGATCGCGCTGACCTCAACGGCCCTGGGCACCCTCCTGCCCATCCTCATGGAGGCCGGCGTCATGGGGACCACGATCGGCAAGGCCGTCCTCGTCCACGGCGCCGTCGGCGAGCTCGCCCCCATTATTGCCATGTCGCTGCTCCTCTCCGCCCGTAGCCCCTGGGCATCGGCGATCATTCTTCTCGTGTTTGCGGTAGCATCGGTCGTTGCCGTCGCCCTTCCGACGCGTTTCATCCTCAAGCACCCCGCGTTCGGGCGGACGATCCTGCATGGGGCGCAGACCTCGCAAAAGACGCTCATGCGCGTCGTCATGGTTGTCCTCACCGGCCTTATGGCCCTGTCTGCGGTCATGGAACTGGATATGGTGCTCGGCGCGTTTGCTGCCGGCATCATCGTACGTGCGCTGGCACCCGGCAACTTCACGATGGTCGAGGGGGAGCTGCGTACGCTTGGCTTCTCGTTCCTGATCCCGCTGTTCTTTGTCACCTCGGGCATGAACATTTCGCTGAGCGCCGTCGCGGGCTACCCGTCCCTGCTCGTCGCCTTCGTTGGCGCGATTCTCGTGGTGCGCGGCGTCCCCATCGTCCTGATGGAACGCTTCTACGGATCGATCGAGCGCGTCGGGTGGATGGACGCGACGCGCGTTGGCCTGTACGGTGCGACCGGCCTGCCCATCATCGTTGCCGTTACCGAGCTGGGCGTCTCGACGGGCGTCGTGCCCTCGTGGCTCGCCTCCCTGCTGGTTGTTGCTGGCGCGATGTCCGTGCTCCTGTTCCCGCTCCTCGCGTTCCTGCTTGGGCGCGGCAGTGGAAAGGCGCGCTAACCTCCGCTAGTCTTGCAGGCGGCGCACCGCGCCACGCCTCCGTAGCTCAATGGATAGAGCAAGGGCCTTCTAATCCCGAGGTTGCAGGTTCGAGTCCTGTCGGAGGCGCCAGCTTGTGATGCGGGTGTTCGCCACGAAGCATCTTGTTGGTCGCTATGTGGCCGCCCGAACCGGGGCAGCGTGGCATAATGAGGGGAGCCGAACAGTTGCCGCTGTTCGACTCCCCGGTTTCCGGGATGGTCTTAGCTCCCTATCAGGGTGCTAAGCAGGAATGCAATCGCCCAGATCAGCTGCGGCAGTGTCGTGATCACTGCTACAGCGATCTGGGCTTTCTGCTTCCTGTCACAACCTCGCCGCCGTCGAGGCTGGCGATGGTCTTTAGCCATTGCCCAGTCACCTCCTCTCATCGGAACCGCTCCCCGGCAGGAATACAGGTGTCCCGGGGCGGTGCCGTGGAGGCAGCTCTATCGTCCCACTGCGTACAGTCATCTCGGGTTAGGGTTAAAAGACAGAACGTGTTGGTTTTGTGGTAACTTTTCAGCTTGCTGCTGCGGGAAAATCAACATTGAAGGTGGCTGTTTCATCGTGGGGTTATGAATACCCCCAAATGCCCAGCGTGTGGTCGAACGCGTGGGCGAACGCGTGGCTCTGTATGGGCGCTCAGGTTCAGGGGTGCAGTTCAAGAGCTGACCAGCCGGGGTGCCGATAACGCTGGTGAGTCCTCGTGATGACGGGTGTGCGCGGCGGGGCTGCCTCGCGCACGTGTGTCCAGCAAGCTCGCAGGCCGTGCGACGATGTGAAGCCTCGTGGGGCAAAGCTAATACGAATGACCATCATCCTCACTGTCGACGTGAGATGGACGCTGTCACAAACTCCCGTTCCGTGGACCCCTTGTGCATCACCCACGCGAAGGCGGACATACTGGGGGCATGAACGCACGAACGAACATCACCCGTCGCATGTGCGGGTCCATTCGTGCCCGAATGTGCAGCTGACGCCGACGTCCGCCATTCCTTAGGCTCGACCCCACTGCCAAAACCCGCGCCGATGCGCACCCATGTGAGGGCTAGCCGCAACACGAGAGTTACATCGTGCCCTTCTCCGACGACGAATACGCCTGTCCCTGCACCCACGACCACGAGCCCACGCTCCTGTCTTTCGAGGTCATGCCCCCGCGCAAGCCCTCGCTGGAGGAGCCCTTCTGGAACACGGTTGATCAGCTGCTGCGCGTGCGCCCCGACTTCATGTCCGTTACCTATGGCGCCGGTGGCAAGGACCGTTCCAACGCCCGCTCGACGGTCCATCGCCTCGTGCGTGATACGCCGATCCAGCCGATCGCGCACCTGACCTGCGTGGGTAACTCGACCGAAGAGGTCGTCTCCACCGTCTACGACTACCTTGATTCCGGCGTTCGAACCTTCCTGGCTCTGCGTGGTGACCCGCCGGTGGGACAGGAGGACTGGGAACCTGGGCCCGGCGGCGTTGGCAGCGCCACCGAGCTTATCCACCTCATCCGCACTGTCGAAAAGCGCCGCTGCGACGCTCACCCGGGCGAGGCCCTGCGCTCCGCGTTCAAGCCGCTGACGATCGCGGTGGCCACCTTCCCGGCGGGTAATCCCGCCGCCGGAACCACACCCGCGCAGGAAGTCGAGCGCCTCCTCGTCAAGCAGGCTGCCGGTGCTTCCTTCGCGATCACCCAGCTCTTCTGGGATGCCGAGGTCTACGCCTCCTTCGTCGAACGCGCCCGCCGCGCTGGCGTCACGATCCCGATCGTGCCCGGTCTGCTGCCGGCCACAGACCCGGCGCGCCTGCGCCGCGTCCAGGACCTCACCGGCATCGAGGTCCCCGAATACCTGCTGACGACGCTGTCGGACTACCCGCACCAGGAGGCGCGCGACGAGTTCGGTGCCGTCTTCGGTTCGCGTCTCTTCCACTCCGTCCTCGATGCTGGCGCGCCCGGCGTCCACCTCTACACCTTCAACAAGGCCAAGCCCGTCCTGGACATCCTGGCCCTGCTGGGAGTCACACCCGACCCGCTGCGCCCCGGCGCCTCGACCCCCGATACGCGCGCGTAAGCGCACCACCATCCACCCTGCGGCAGGGTGCGGGCCCCACCCGCGCACGCCGAACGAGTAGCACACCCAAGGAGAAAACCATGTCCGCTGCGACCACGCAGTTCCCCACCGCCACGATCCTGGCGTATCCCCGTATCGGCCGCGGCCGTGAGCTCAAGCGTGCCCTCGAGGCCCGCTGGGCAGGGCGCATCACCGACGCCGAGCTCATCCAGGCCGCCAACGATCTGCGCAAGGAGAACCTCGCGCGCCTCGTCGAGCTCGGCCTGAACCCTTCCGACGCCTCCCTGGCCGACGCGCCCTCCCTGTACGACCACGTCCTGGACGCGACCATCCTCCTGGGTGCCATCCCGCCGCGCTTTGCTGGCCGCGAGGGCCTCGACCTCTACTTCGCGCTCGCCCGCGGTGACGACAAGGTCGGCCCTGAAGAGATGACGAAGTGGTTCGACACGAACTACCACTACCTCGTTCCCGAGATCGGCCCCGATACACCCCTGCGCTTCGCTGATGACACGATCACCCGTCGCTTTACCGACGCCCGCGAGTGGGGCTACGTGACCCGTCCCGTCCTGGTTGGTCCGGTCACCTACCTGGCCCTGGCCAAGGCCGACCCGGCCACCCCCGACTTCGACCCGCTCACCCGCATCGACGAGGCCGTGGCCGCGTACGAGGAGGCGCTGGCCTCGCTGCACGCGGCGGGCGCCCCGTGGGTCCAGCTCGACGAGCCGGCCCTCACTTCCGACAACCTCTCGCGCAGCCGCACCGAACTGGGCGAGCTGGCTGCCCGCGTCTACGAGCGCCTGGCCGCCTCGCAGAACCGTCCGCAGATCCTGCTCACCACCCCCTACGGCGACGCCTCCCACGCGGTCGCTGCCCTGGCTAAGACTGGCGTCGAGGCCCTCCACGTTGACACGCTGCGCGGCTCGCTGCCCGAGGGAGCCGACCTGTCCGGCGTCACCCTCGTCGTCGGCGCGGTCGACGGCCGCTACATCTGGCGCGCCGACCTGGCCCAGCTGCGCGAGACCCTGAAGGCCGCACAGGCCCTGGGAGCCACGCGCGTCACCGTCGCCACCTCCAACTCGCTCCAGCACGTGCCCCACGACACCGCGCTGGAGACCTGGGACGACGAGACCCTCAACGCAAACCTGCACGCCTGGCTCGCCTTCGCCGACCAGAAGGTTCTCGAGGTCGTCACCCTTGCCCGCGGCCTGGACGACGGTTGGGATGCCATCGACGCCGAGGTCGCTGAGGCCACCCGCGTCCTCGAGCAGCGCGCCGCCGCCCCCGGCGTCGTCCGCCCCGAGGTCCGCGCCCGCACGGCCGCTCTGACCGACGCCGACCGCGCCCGCGAGCCCTACCTGGAGCGCGAAGCCGCCCAGACCGAGCGTCTCCACCTGCCCCCGCTGCCCACGACGACCATCGGATCGTTCCCGCAGACCACCGAGATTCGCAAGGCCCGTGCGGCCAACGCCCGCGGCGAACTCTCCGACGCGGACTACGAGGCTCGCATGCGCGAGGAGATCGCCTCGGTCATCGCTCTCCAGGAGGAGCTGGGTCTGGACGTTCTCGTCCACGGCGAGGCCGAGCGCAACGACATGGTCCAGTACTTCGCCGAGCTGCTCGACGGTTTCGCGGCCACGCGCAACGGCTGGGTGCAGTCCTACGGCTCGCGCTGCACGCGTCCGTCGATCCTGTGGGGCGACGTCTCGCGTCCGGCACCCATGACCGTGGGGTGGACCAGCTACGCTCAGTCGCTCACCGACAAGCCCGTCAAGGGCATGCTCACCGGTCCCGTCACGATCATCGCGTGGTCCTTCCCGCGCAACGACCTGCCGCTCGGCGAGATCGCCGACCAGATCGGCCTGGCCCTTCGTGACGAGGTCTCCGATCTCGAGGCCGCCGGCATCGCCGCCATCCAGGTCGACGAGCCCGCCCTGCGAGAGCTCCTGCCCCTGGACGCCGACCGTCACGCCGACTACCTGGACTGGTCCGTGGGATCCTTCCGCCTGGCCACCTCCTCGGTGCGACCCGACACCCAGATCCACACGCACCTGTGCTACTCCGAGTTCGGCCAGATCATCGACGCCATCAAGGGCCTGGACGCCGATGTGACGTCCATCGAGGCCGCGCGCTCCAAGATGGAGGTCGTCCCCGAGCTCGCCGAGGCCGGATTCGACCACGGCATCGGCCCCGGCGTGTGGGACATCCACGCCCCCCGCGTCCCCAGCACCGAGGAACTCGCCGAACTCATCGGCCTGGCCGCCGACGCTGTGCCGGTCTCGCGCCTGTGGGTCAACCCCGACTGCGGCCTCAAGACCCGCGGCTACGAGGAAACGAAGGCGTCGCTGGACAACCTTGTCTCCGCTACTCGGCAAGTGCGTGCCCAGCGCGGCCTGGAGAACTGAACGTTTTCCTAGGCGATAGGTGAGGGGCGGGCCCAACGGGCCCGCCCCTTTCCGTCTGTCCCGTGAACACCTGCTGTTACACAATCTCACTCTGTGAGCATCATGTTGCCCGGAGCGAATTCGTCCGACAGACTAGAGGCATGACGACCTTCGCGAACCCCATGTGCTGCCCCTGCGGTGGCATGATGTCGCGAATGTGTATGTGATTGACGCCCCAGATACCCCAGTCAATCACCGCCGCAGTGATATACCCACGCCGATAGTGGGAGTGCGGCCCCGAAGAATCGGATACACCCATGACCCTCGTCAACACCCCTGCCGCCTCCGTCCGCGCCGCCAACGACACCCCCACCTCCTACGAGGAATTCCTCGACGTTCTCGCCGGCCTGCGACTGAGCTCCTCCCGCATCGACATTGACATCGACCGCGGACAGGTCACCCTTGACGGACGCGACGCCGGCCTTTCCGCCAAGGAACACGACCTCCTGGCCCACCTCGCCGCCAACGCCGACCGCTCCGTCACCCGCGACGAACTCTTCGCCTCCGTCTGGGCAGATGCCGACCTCGGCTCCGACTCCCGCACCGTCGACGCCCACATCCGCCGCCTGCGCAAGAAGCTCTCCATCCTGCCTGACCTCATCTCCACGGTCCGCGGCGAAGGCTACCGCTTCAACTCCACACCCTCGGTGCGCGTGCGCGTCACCCGCCCCGTCACCCTCGCCGCCTGATTTCCCATCACCAACGGACCCCGCAGTCACCACGCGCCGCGTCTCCGCGCGCATGTCCGCAGCGGCCACCCCGGGCGGCTCCCAGGCCAGCCACGCGCCTAGGGACAGACACAAGGGGAGAGGGGCCACGGCCTCGTCCCCGAAACCGCGCCCCTCTCCGACGCTATGCGTGACGCGCTCAGATCACGAGTCGCGTGATCTCCGAATCCAGCGGTAGCTCCTCGACATGCAGGGGAGAAGCCTCCATGCGGTGTCGAAGCCCGTCGATGTCATCCGGGTTCGACAAGTCAATGCCCACCAGCGCGGGGCCGAGCTCGCGGTTGTTCTTCTTCGTGTACTCGAAGTGCACGATATCGTCCGCGGGACCCAGCACATCCGACAGGAAGACGCGCAGCATGCCCGGCTGCTGCGGGAAGGTGACGAGGAAGTAATGACGCAGCCCCTCGTGGCGCAGCGAACGCTCCATGACCTCGGCGTAGCGCGTCAGGTCGTTGTTACCGCCCGACACGACGCAGACAATCGCGCCGTCGGAGCGGCCGAGCAGGGCCTTGCGATCCGCCGGATCCGTCAGGTACACGTGCGCGGCGGTGGACGCGAGAGCGCCAGCAGGCTCGGCGATAACGCCGTCGGACTGGTAGAGCTCCAGCATCTCCGTGCACACTGCGCCCTCGGGTACGACTAGCACGGAATCAACGAACTGCGACGCGATGTGGAAGGGGAGCGAACCCGCGCGGCCCACCGCCGTGCCGTCCACGAAAGGATCGACCTTCGCCAGGGACATCGGCTGCCCCGCCTCGAGGGCCGCGTGCATCGACGCTGCCCCCGCAGGCTCCACGCCGATGATCTTCACCTCTGGGCGGTTCGCGCGCAGCCACGTCGCGATACCCGCGATGAGGCCGCCGCCGCCCACAGGAACGAGCACCGCCGCCGTGTCCTCGGGCATCTGCTCCTCGAGCTCGACGCCGATCGTGCCCTGACCTGCGATCGTGAACGGATCGTCGTAAGGATGGACGTAGGTGCGGCCCGTCGCGCGAGCGGCCTCCTGAGCCAGGGCATTGGCACGGTCGAACGTGCCATCCACGATGACCTGCTCGACCCACTGCCCACCAATCGTCGCGATACGGCGGCGCTTCTGGCGGGGAGTATTCGACGGCAGGTAGATGGTGCCGCGCACGCCCAGGTGAGCGCAGGCATAGGCCAGACCCTGCGCGTGGTTGCCCGCCGACGCGCACACGACGCCGCGCTCGCGCTCGGCGGGGGACAGCAGCGACATCCGCGCGTACGCACCGCGCACCTTGAAGGAACGGCACTTCTGCTGGTCCTCACGCTTGAGCAAAATATCGACGCCGGCCTCGGTAGACAGGCGCTCCGAACGATCCAGGTTCGTGCGGACGGCCACCCCCTCCAGGGCGGTCGCAGCCTGACGGATGTCCTTCGGTGTCGTCACGTGAGAACTAGCGGTCATGAGAACTCCTTCCAATACCCTCCTAGTGTAGTAGTGGCCACCGTGAGTGCGACCCACCCAACCGTATGACCCAGAGCGCACTACCATAGAAGGCGTGAAAACTCTGAAAGACCCCTTGGTCTGGATTGACTGCGAAATGACCGGCCTGGACGTCCAGCGTGACGCCCTCATCGAGGTGGCGGTCGTCATCACCGACGGCGACCTCACGATTGTCGACCCCGGCATGGACGTGCTCATCACGCCGCCCGCCGAAGCCCTCGACAACATGAACGACTTCGTGCGCAACATGCACACGTCCTCCGGGCTGCTCGATGACCTGAAGACGAGCGCCGTGTCGATGGAGGAGGCGACCGAGCAAGTCCTGTCCTACATCAAGCGCTTCGTGCCCCAGCAGGGTAAGGCTCTCCTGGCGGGTAACTCGGTGGGCACCGACAAGATGTTCCTCGAAGCCAACATGCCCTCCGTTATCGACCACCTGCACTACCGCCTGGTGGACGTGTCCTCCATCAAGGAACTGGCCAAGCGTTGGTACCGTGCCGCTTTCGCGGAGTCGCCCGACAAGCATGGCGGCCACCGCGCGCTGGCGGACATCCTGGAGTCCATCCAGGAGCTCGAGTACTATCGCCGCGTGCTGTTCCCGGCCGAGCCGGTGACGACTGAGCGTGCCCGCGAGGTGGCGCGCGAGGTCGTTGCCCTGGGCATCCCCTCCATGGGCGAGGGCGCCGAGGCCTGATCTGAACGCTGAGCGGCGGTATCCCTGCGGGGTGCCGTCGCTTTGCTATGTCTGGCGTGCCCGCCGCGAGAAGCGCTGTGCACAGGCGCACTCGGCAGCGTCCGGTTATCCACAGGGCCGCATGTGGCACGTGCGTTATCCACAGGGGGAGTGCGAGCGCTTGAAAGGATATGCCTCGCGGGGCTTTCCTGGACGTATCCGGCCAGCGCCGGCCAGACCAGACAAAGGATGCAACGATGCAGGATATTTCGACGACCCTGAGGGGTCGCATCGGGTCAGAACCCTCGATGAAGCACGTCAAGGGTGACATCTGCGTGACGACCTTCCGGCTCGCGATCACGCGATGGCGCTTCACGACGGATGCGCGCACAGGCAACGCTTCCTACGTGGAGGACGGTGCCTACTGGTACACCGTGGAAACCTGGGACACGCTCGCCTCTAACGTGTTCCGCAGCTGCCGTAAGGGCGATCCCGTTGTCGTGGTTGCCCGGCCCGTTCCCAACGGGTGGGTCGACGGGGCGGGACAGATCAGATCATCGATCGTCTACCGGGCCTCCTCGGTCGGCCATGACCTGGCGCGGGGGACCTCCCAGTTCAGAAAGAATGGATCGCATTCGACCGACGAGGCCGCGGGAGGTACGGAGGGCGATCCCTATTCGACGAGGTCGGCGCCGGGTTCCGCGGTGATGCCGCAGGGGTCGGGAGCGGAGCCCGAGCTCACGAACGAGACGCACACGAACGCGCTTGCTCGGGACGGCGCAACGGATAGCGTGCCTGATGAAGCAGGCACACAGCACGAAGAGTTGGCGCTTCACGCTCCGATTGCTGGGGCGGGAGGCGACCTGACGCCTGTGGCTGCACCGGAGGGAGACGTTGGGTCCGAGGATGAATCCTCGGACCCGGGCACAAACGCTGTCTCGTGCTTTGACTATTCGGCGGTGGACCACGGCGGTATCGATGCGACGAAAAACGCGTCGTTCGATCCTCTTGACGCTGATGCAGTCGAACCGTCCGACGCCGCCTAGGCGGACGCGTCCACGATCGCGACCTGCGCGATGGCGCACTCCCCGTCGTGGCTGATGGAGACGAGCGCTCTCCACGTGGAAGGCGCTCCGAGTGACTCCTCGCAGGCAGCTGCGACTCGGCCGTGCAGCGTGAGAGCGGGACGGTTCCACTCGTCGTGGATGACCTCAATCTCGCGCCAGTCGACGTCGTCGGCTCCAATGCGGGGTGGAGTACCGAAGAGGGCACACGACCAGGCTTTCACGAAGGCCTCCTTCGCGGCCCACAGGCCGCCCGCGTGACGGGCCACGGCCTCGTCATAGCGGGCGGAACCGGGCTGCGTGCCAGAGGTAGCGGCGGCGCGGGCGCGGACCCGGCGGGCCTCCCTGGGCGTCAGGACGCCGTTCAGGAAGGCCGAGCCCGGCTCCCTCACCTGAGCGGCAAACTCAGGGAGGGAGACCAGGTCAACGCCGAGTCCGCGCATCGCTCACTTGCCTTCCGGCAGGTGGTAGAAGCCGTCCTCACCGAGGCGTGCGTTCGGATCCAGCAGGATCGCGGCCTCGACCTCGTGCGCGTCACCCGCGATGCCGGCAGCCGGATCGTCGGGCAGACGGCGACCCTCCACCGAGGTGAACAGCGGAGCGTGGCCCAGCATGCCCATCTCGATGTGACGCTGGCCGTTGCGCAGTCGGCGATCCGACGCTGCGCGCCACGCCTCGAGGCGCTCGCGTCCGGCCTCGCGCTCCACGATGGCCTCGAAGGCGGCCGGGTTAACCAGCGCCAGGAAGCCGGAGACGTGACCGAAGCCGAGCGAGGTCGCGAACGCCGCGCGCACCGGTCCGCGAGAGGACAGGTTGAGCGGGGAACGCAGCCACACGAGCGGGCTGTACTGCTCCATCGCGTCGTCGACGCAATCCAGCGCGACGTTCGCGGGGATCAGACCCGTGCGGAACACATCGATGATGCCGCCCACCTGGAACACGCAGGCGCCGCCCTTCGCGTGACCCGTGAGGGTCTTCTGCGAGATGACGAGCAGCGGGTTGCCGGGGGTGCGGCCCAACGCCATGCCGACGCGGGTGTGCAGATCCGACTCGTTCGGATCGTTGGCGTTCGTGGACGTGTCGTGCTTGGACACGAAGGCCACGTCGTCGATACCCACGCCGAGCTCAGCGAGGTTGCGGGCGATGACCGAGTCACGTCCGCCGCGTGCCACCGCGAGGGCACCCAGTCCGGGCGCCGGAATCGAGGTGTGCGCACCGTCGCTGAAGGTCTGTGCGTGTCCCACGACTGCCAGGACCGGCAGGTTCATGTCGAGCGCCACCGACGCGCGGGTCAGCAGCACGGTGCCGCCACCCTGCGCCTCGACGAAGCCACCGCGGCGGCGGTCGTTCGCGCGTGAGACGAAGCGCGAGGAAATGCCGCGAGCGAGCAGCTCGTTCGAGTTCGCCGTCGCGTTCATCGCGCCGAAGCCCACGATCGACTCGACCTGGATGTCGTCAATCGCGCCCGCCACGACGAAGTCAGCCTTGCCAGCCTTGATCTTGTCGACGCCCTCCTCGATGGACACCGCGGCGGTCGCGCAGGCACCGACCGGGTTGATCATCGAGCCGTAGCCGCCCACGTAGGACTGCATCGTGTGTGCAGCCACGACGTTGGGCAGGGTCTCCTGCAGGATGTCCTGCGGGTATTCCTCGCCCAGGAAGCGGTCAACAAACAGCTTGTGCATCGAACGCATGCCACCGAAGCCGGTGCCCTGCGTGGAAGCAACGGTCGCCGGGTGGACGACGCGCAGCAGTTCGGCGGGGCTGAAGCCAGCGGACACGAACGCGTCGACGGCGGAGACCAGGTTCCACACGGCGATCGGGTCGATCGAGTCCAGCATCGAGGCCGGGATACCCCAGCGAGCCGGATCGAAGTCGGTGGGGAACAAGCCACCGATGCGGCGGTTGAGCGTCGCGCGACGAGGCACGCGCACCTGGGCGCCGGACTTGCGGGTCACCTGCCACTCACCGAACGCGGTCTGCTCGACCACGGTGAACTGCGGGTCGGCCTCGGCGTAGGAACGTGCCTCGGCCTCGTCCTCAACCGTGAACGTGATGTCGCGGTCCAGGAAGACCATCGCCGACTCGGGCGTGTAGCCGTCGTGCAGTGGGCCGTCGTCGTGGAAGAAGCGCACGCCGGAGCGGGCCACGACCTCGTCGCGGTAGCGATCGAAGATCTCCGACTCGGGGACGAGCTGGTCGTCCTTGTCGTACCAGCCGCCCACGGGGGTGTCCGACCAGGTCAGCAGGCCGGTCATCCAGGCCAGCTCGAGCACGCCCGCAGGGGTGAGCTCGACGGAGCCGTCGGTGTGGATACCGAGCTCGGCCTGGACGCGGGTACGGGCGCTGCCCCACGGGCCAACCTCGCCGTGACCGACGATGACGACCGTGTCGGCCAGCGACGCGGTGGTGCCACCCCACTGCGAGGGGTCGACGTGCGGCACGGTGACCTGCGAAGGCGAGGGCAGCGCGGAGACCGTCGCAACCGGCTGCTCAGCAGGGGGAGCGGGGATGGCGGCCTCGGCCTGAGCGCGCAGGGCGCGCAGATCGATGGAGGAATCCAGGCCGCCGGTCAGGTCGGCATCCACCGGGGCGGTGGCAGCCTGCGCGCGCACCTCGGCGCTCGACAGGTTGAGCAGCTGCTCGGCCATTTCCTCGGTCGACCAGGTGCGAACACCCGCGGACTCGACGGCGGCGACCATCGGGTCGTTGCCTCCCATGAGGCCGGTGCCACGCACCCAACCGATACGCGGGTGAGCGATCGAGACGCGCGAGCCCCAGATCGGTTCGGCCGCCCAGCGGGTTGCGATGGCGTCGAAGGAGGCCTTCGCCTCGGCGTACGCGCCGTCGCCACCGAAGATGCCGCGGTTCGGGGAACCGGGCAGCACGACGTGCAGGCGGTGGTCGGCGTGCGTGTCGGAACCGATCGCGCACAGGCCGGCGATGGAACGCTCGACGCTCCACAGCAGCAGGCGCATCTGGTTCTCAGAGGCCGGACCCGCGTCAGCCAGCGTGCCGGACACGCGAGGAGCAGCGAACGGGTAGAACAGCGTCGGGACCAGGGCTTCCTTGGTCACCTTCACGTCGGCACCCACGGACTTCGTCTGCTCGGTGCCGATCCACTCCACGAGCGCATCCACGTCGCGGTAGGAGGCCAGGTTCGCGGGAACCAGCCACAGCTTCGCGCCGCCCGCGGCGTGCGTGCGGTACAGCTCCTTGGCGAAAGCGAGGCGCGAGGCGGAGATCGACGAGGAGGTTGCGATGACCGTCGCGCCACCGGCGAGCAGGCCGCCCACGACCGCGCCACCGATGGAGGCGGGGGTCATGCCGGTGACCACGGCGACGTCGTTCGCGTAGGGCAGGTCCTCGGTGGAAGACAGCGCGTCGGCCGCGATCTGCTCGAGGCGAGCCGCGCGATCGTGATCGCCCTCAGCGCGCAGGCGGTTCGCCCAGTACGAGGCCTGCTCGGCCACCGCACGGCCGGTGCCCACGAAGGATGCGCCCTCGGCGAGGGTGCCTTCGGTGACAAAGCGGGCGACGTCCTCACGAGCAGATGCCCAACGGTCGTCCAGCAGGACGGCGCGTGCGGCGTCGAAGTGAGGCTCGACGAGGTCGACCCAGCCCGAACCGAGCTCGGCCGCGACTGCGTCGATGACGCGCGCGTCATCGGAGGAATCCTCGCCGGTGGGGGCAGGAGCGTTCAGGCCCAGCTCGGACAGGATCGTGCGAGCGGTCTTGGCCAGGACGCCGTCCTCACCGGTTACGGAAGCGGCGTAGGCGTCGAGAGCAGCGGAGTCGACGACACCGCCACCGGCGGAACCGCCTGCGCTGGGCAGGGACACGGCAATACCTTCGCGGGCCGCGACGGCAGCCACGGCAGCATCGATGAGGGCATCGACGCCTGCGGCGTTCGTCGGAGCGTCCAGCGGCAGGGTCGCCAGGTCACCGTCGCGGGTCGAGGCGCCCTCACGGGTGCCCAGGACGATTTCGGCGGTGACATGCTGGGCCCAACCGGTGCCCAGCTGCCACGTTCCGATGACACGCTCTGTGATACGGCCCGCCTTGACGCCAGCGGCACCGAACAGCTTGCGCGTGCGCTCCTTGACGGCCTCGGCCAGAACCGGGCCGAAGGGCTTGTAACCCTTGGCAGCCTTGTCGACCGTCGCCGACAGCGTGGCCACATCGGCCTCGCCGGCGCCGTCGATCGAGTTCAGGCCCAGCTCGGAGGACATGTCCATGAGCAGCTGGTTGCGACGCGAGGAGACGCCGTTGGTGAGCGACTCGGTCGTGTCGGTGGCGCCGACCTCGTCGATGCGGATCTTCGCGGACAGCGCCAGCAGGGCGTGAATCGCGGAGGACGCCGTGAAGGGCAGGTCTGCGACATCGGCACCCGAGGGGCCGCCGGTCGGAGCGGCGGGGGCGGGGGCCGGAGCAGCTTCGGCCACGGCGGCGGCCGGAGCGGGCGAGGGAGCGGCCTCGGCGGTGGGGGCCTCCGGGGTGATCTCCTCGTCCTCATCGTCCTCGATCACGGCGACATCGGTCGCGTAGACGCGGGACTCGTCGCGCTGGACGTTGAAGACATCCACGCGCGAGAGCGCGAACTCGGGGGCGAGCAGGGTGCGGGATGCCAGGTTGGCCAGGGTCGGGGCGGCACCCAGGCCGACCTCGATGACCTGATCGACGCCCAGGCCAGCAACGCCGGGGGCGGCTTCTTCGGTCGAGAGCAGCACGCGCTGTGTCTCGATCCAGCGCACCGGGGAGGCGAACTGCCAGCACAGCAGCTCGATGAGCAGTGTGCGGGTCAGGACACCCGGGTTGGCCAGAGCCGCGTCCCACGCGCCTTCCGTCTCGAGCAGGTTGCGCACCGTGTCGGAGGGAACCACGTCGAGGATGGACTGGGCGAACTCGCGGGTCAGCTCGAAGGGACGCGCCACCAGGTTCGGGATGTAGCGGCCCACGAGCTTAGCGGGATCAATCTCGGCAGGGATGCGTTCGTCGAGCTTCGTACGGAAGTCCGCCACACCGCTGCGCAGGACGGTGGAGTGGAAGGGCACGTCGATGCCGGGAACGTACATGAAGGGACGCTTGCCGCCGCGCTCGGCGGCGCGCTTGGTGGCGTCTTCCTCGAGGGCCTTCAGGCCCGCGACCGTGCCGGCGACCGCGTACTGCTGGTCAGCCAGGTTGAAGTTCACGATCTGGAGGAACTCACCCGAGGCCTGAGCGATCGAGTCGACGTACTCCACGACGTGCGCATCATCGACGCCGAACTGGTTCGGACGCAGGGCGCCCATACGGTAGTTCGAACGGCCGTTCTCATCGCGGGGCACGAGCGAGTGCATCGTGGAACCGCGCTGGAAGACCAGGTCGAGGACGGTTTCGAGGGGGAACACTTCCGCGTAGGCTGCCAACGCGTCGTACTCGCCCAGCGAGTGACCCGCGAAGGCAGCGCCCGGAACCAGGACACCCTCTTCGCGCATGCGGGCCGTCTGGCCGATCGCCAGCGTCGCGAGCGCAACCTGGGTGAACTGGGTGAGGTTCAGAACGCCCTCGGGGTGACGGTAGGTCACGCCGCGCGCCACGATCTCGGTCGGGTTATCGCGCACGATCGACAGGATGGAGAAGCCCATCGCCGAGCGGGTGTGCGCATCCGCGCGGCGCCAGACCTCGTCGACCGCCTTGGACTTGGTGCGCTCGTCGAGGCCCATGCCGGCGCTCTGGATGCCCTGGCCGGGGTAAACGTAGGCGACCTTCGGGGCGAAGGTGTAGGCGGAGGCGCGAGACACGACCTGCTTGTTGATACGGCAGGTGACCTCGAGGGACAGGCCGCCGCCGACGACGCGACCCACGCGCTCGACGGTGATCTCAACCTCGTCGTTCAGGTCGACGGTGCCGTACATGTAGTACGTCCAGCCGGCGATCTGAGCGCCGCCCTGACCGGCGACGACAGCCTCGGCCGCGTGCTGAGCGGTGGCCGACAGCCACATGCCGTGCACGAGGGGCGCGTCCATGCCTGCGACCTTGGCGGCCGCGTAGGAGGTGTGGATCGGGTTGTAGTCACCCGACACGATCGCAAACGGCGTCATGTCGTCGGGGGCCTTGACGCTCACGCGACGCAGGACCGAGCGGGGCGTGTCCACGACCTCGATGGTCGCGCCACCGAAGGGCGCGGCCTCGGAGGGCGCGCGGTTGCCGGTGGCGCGGCCACGGATCGCGAAGCGCTCCTGCGTGGAACCCACGTGCTCACCGTTGGCGGTCAGCTCGAGGGCGACCGTGACGATGCGACCGGAGGAGGACTCGTCGACGGCGGCCACGTGGCTGGTCACGTCGATCGTGGTGATACCGCGCTGAAGAATCTGCTCGGGCGTGTATTCCAGGGTGATCGAGTGATCGAGGTGGACGGCGTTGAGCAGGCCCTCAATGACCGGGTAGTCGTTGTGGATGGCCGAACCAAGGGCCGCGTAGATCGCGGGCCAGGCGGGACCGAGCAGGGCGTCGGGAGCCCAGGCCGCCAACTCGTAGTCGGCGGGCAGGGCAGCGCCCGTGGCCTCGGCGTGATCGAAGCCCAGGGTGGGGGCCAGCGTGAAGGAGTAGTGGGCCTCGCCGAAGACCGACTTGGAGGAGGGCACCATGACCGGCAGAGCGTCCACGGTGTCACCGGCGACGGACACGGAGGTCACGCCAGCGGTGGCCGCGAGCATCGCGTACATGTGCTGGGGCAGCTTGGCCTCATCGATGACGGGGACCGCGCCGTCTTCGCCGGACAGAACCAGCGGGAAGACCAGCTCGCGCACCGCGTGCTTCTCGGCGCCGCGCGGATCGTTGTCCCACGCCGTGTCCAGGTGGATGACCATGTCCACTCCGGTGTCGGTCGGGTTCAGGGAGACGCGCTCCTCGTCGAGGATGGAGGCCGGGTTGGTCATGAGGTGGCCGGTCCACGAGATGAAGGGGACCTTACGCAGCCATTCCTCGCGGGTAGCGGCGGGCTTGCCGTTGCCCAGGCGTGAAGCGACGGGCGTCGCGACCACGCCGGAATCGGCCAGACGCGAAGCCGCGGCGGCCTCGAAGCGGCCCAGCAGGGAAGCGACGGGCTCGTCGACGCGGTCGATGCCGGCCACGGAGACGGGACCGGGGATGATGCGGACCTGGTCGGCGGTGTAGCGCTCGTCCTGCGCCTGCCACAGGCAGTCCTGGCCCCACCAACGGATGAGGTCGTCGTCCAGGATCGGGACGAAGGGCATCGGCTTGGGGTAGGAGCGGCACAGGGCCGGGAACCAAGCGGCGTCGATGGGGGTGACGTGCGTGGTCGCGGCGTTCGGGTAGGCGGCCATCAGGCGGTCGGCGGCGGCGTGCGCGTCGGCGACATCCTCGACGGTCGGGAAGAGGGTCTCCACCTCGCCGTGGTCCACCGGTGCCAGACGAGCCTCGACGCGCTGGAGCAGGTCGTGGTAGCGGATCTGCCAGGTGGGATCGACCCACGGGTAGGACAGGTCGGCGAAGCGGCGTACCCAGGCCTCGTAGGTCATTTCTTCGAGGTCACCGAAGTAGGGCTTGGCCGTGTGGGAGAGGATCTCGACGATCTCGTCCTTGCGGGTGCGCACCTGGGCGCCGTCGGAGCCGATCTCGGCGATGATGCGAGCGGCAGCGGCGGCTGCGTTGGAGACCTCGTGCATGTCGGCGCGCAGGTGGGACAGGCCTGACGTCATGCCGCCGCGGGTCACGCCCTCGCCGACCCAGCCGCCGAGCTCGTCGTTGTCGGGCACGCCCGGCGTGGCGACGAGGAGTTCCTTGACGGCCTTGGTGGTGTGTGCTTCCTTCGTGGTCATCGCGGCGGTACCCACGAGGACGCCGTCGACGGGCATGGGCGGGCGGCCGTAGCGGGCCGACCATTCGCCGGTGAGGAAGTCAGCGGCGCGCTCGGGGGTGCCGATGCCGCCACCCACGGTCAGGACGATGTTGGACTGGGCGCGCAGCTGGGCGTAGGTGGCCAGCAGCAGGTCGGAGAGGTCCTCCCAGGAGTGGTGGCCGCCGGAGTGGCCGTCTTCGACCTGGACGATGACCTTGATCGGGTCGGCCTCGCGGGCGATCGCGATGACCTTGCGGATCTGGTCGACCGTGCCGGGCTTGAAAGCCACGTAGGGGAAGCCGTCAGCGCGCAGCTGCTCGATGAGGGCGAGGGCCTCGTCCTGCTCGGGAATACCCGCGGAGACAACGACGCCGTCAATGGGGGCGCCAGACGCGCGCGAACGCGACACGATGCGGGCCTGGCCGAACTGCAGGTTCCACAGGTAGCGGTCCAGGAACATGGAGTTGAACTCGGCGGTGTGGCCGGGGCGCAGCTGGGCGAGCAGGCCCGCCAGGTTCTCGTTGTAGACCTCTTCGGTGACCTGGCCGCCGCCGGCCATTTCGGCCCAGAAACCGGCGTTCGCGGCAGCGGCGACGATCTCGGGGTCAACGGTCGTGGGGGTCATGCCGGCCAGGAGGACGGGGGAGCGGCCGGTGAGGCGCGAGAAAGCGGTGTCGACGACGGTCTTGCCGTCGGGGAGGGTCACGAGGCCGGGGCGCAGGTGCGACCAGTCGGTGCCGGGCTCGGGGGCCCAGCCGGGGGTCGCGGCCTTGTCGCGGTCGGAGGCGGTTCCGGCGGCGACGACGCCGACGCCGGTGCCTTCGACGAGGGCGCGGGTCATGCGCACGGTCGTGGCGCCGGGGCCCATGTCGATGATCCACGTGGCACCCGATTCGGTGGCAGTGCGGATCTGAGCCGGCCAGTCCACGGGGGTCGTGAGAACAGCGGCGGCGAGGGAGTGGGCGAGCTCGGCGTCAATACCGCACTGGGCGGCCCACTCGTCCACGAGGGCGAGGGCGTCGGCGAGCATGGGGGAGTGGAAGGGCACGTAGACCGGCAGGTATTCGCATACGGGGGTCAGCGGACGACCGCCGCGCTCGTGCGCATCGTGCGCGGCCTTGTCCTTGGCAGCGGCGCGCTCGATGGCGGCGACCAGGGACGCCAGGTCGTTGGGCGCTCCCGAGACGACGTGGGTGTCGGTGTCGTTACGCAGTGCGATCGACAGCGGGTGCGAGGTCGAGGGCAGGGAGGAGATGATGCGCTCGAGGAGTGCGTCGGACACGCCTCGGACGGACACCATGTAGGTCGCATCGCCCGCGTGCGGGGCACGGGCACGACGCGTGATACGGGCAGCAGCCGCGCCGATCAGGCGGGCGAGCGCGAACACGGAAGCGGCGCGGGCCTCGTCCCCGGCGATCCACGCACGTGCAATCTCCACGCCGAGCACGCCCTGCGAGTGTCCCTCAAACGCGGTGGGCTGATTGGCAATGATATTCAGGCCTGCGCGCGTCAGGTCGATGAGTGCACCCAGCTGGGCAGCAACGATACCGGGAACCGACAGAGCGGCCTCGTCCGGGCCAGCAACGTCGCGGGTCACAGCCGCCTCGCCAGCCTCGGCCGGGATGGCGAAGGGCAGGGACGCAACCGACTGGGTGGCCAGCGAACGGCGGACCGGGGAGAGGACCTGGTCCGAGGCCTTGATAACTCCGTCAACGATCGCAGCGATCTCGGGATCATGGGCGATCTCGTCGAGCGCGGATCGCCACGGGGTGGCCTGACCGGCAAAGGTCAGCGCGTAGGGGGTCTCATTCAGGGAGGTCACAAACGACATGGTCTTACTTTCCTTCGGGGACAATTCTTCTCAAACGACGCGGGTCACAGGGGACCGTTATCGTGACGCTTGACGTGGGGCGCACGCTGGTCCTTGGAGGCCAGCAGGTGCAGGGAATCGATAATGGTCTGTCGGGTATCCGCGGGGGCGATGATGGCGTCGAGCTGCCCGGAGGAGACGGACACCTCGGGGTTGACGGTTTCCTCCTCGTATCGGGCAACAAGCTCGGCCTTCGTCTCTTCGAAGGTTCCGTTCTCACGGGCGGCAGCCAGTTCGCGGCGGTACATGATCGATGCCGCGCCCTCGGCACCCATGACCGCGATCTGCGCATCGGGCCACGCGAACGCAAGGTCCGCACCGATCGACTTCGAACCCATGACGATGTAGGCGCCGCCGTAGGCCTTACGTAGGATGACGGTGACCATGGGGACGGTCGCGTTCGCGTAGGCGACAATCACCTTCGCGCCGCGGCGAATGATGCCCGCCTGCTCCTGCTCGGTGCCCGGGCGGTAGCCGGGAACATCCACGAAGGTCACGATCGGCAGCCCGAAGGCGTCACAGAAGCGAACAAAACGAGCGGCCTTCTCCGAGGCATCCACGTCGAGCGTGCCCGCATCGCTGATCGGCTGGTTCGCGACGATACCCACCGACTGGCCATCGACGCACGCAAAACCGATCGTCACGTTGGGAGCGAACAGGTCCTGAATCTCCACGTACTCGCCGTGATCCACGAGGGAACGCACCACGTCGCGCACGTCGTAGGGCTGGCGCGCCGACGTCGGAACCAGATCAGCAACCGCGCGGGCCGCCGCCTCGTCCTCGGGGTTGGGAATGTATTCGTACTTGGGAGGCGCGACTTCGCACGAGGAGGGCAGGTAGTCGAGGAGCGAGCGCACGTAGTCGATCGCCTCTTCCTCCGTATCGGCCATGTGGTGGGCGACGCCCGACTGGAAGTTGTGGATCGCCGCGCCACCCAGCTCATCAAGCGTCACCTTCTCGCCGGTCGTCGCCGCGACGACATCCGGACCCGTGACGAACATGTGCGAGTTCTCGCGCGTCATCACGATGAAGTCGGTAAGGGCAGGCTGATAGACGGCACCACCGGCGCACGGCCCCAGGATGATCGAAATCTGGGGAACCAGACCCGAGGCCTCGCACGTCTTCTTAAAGATGCGGCCGTACTGGGCCAGGGCGACGACGCCCTCCTGGATGCGGGCGCCGCCCGAATCCTGAATGCCGACGATCGGAATGCGCATCCGAATACCACGGTCAATCAGATCGACGATCTTGTCGCCCTCAACCTTGCCCAGCGTGCCGCCGAGAACCGAGAAATCCTGAGCGTAGGCAGCGACCATGCGCCCCTGCACGCGACCGTAACCAGCCGCGACGGCCGAACCGATACGGCCCTCACGCACCGACCCGCCGATGAACTGACCGACCTCGTGCCAGACGCCATCGTCAAAGAACAGGGACAGGCGCTCGCGGGCCGTCAGCTTCTTCTTGGCGTGCTGGCGCTGCGCGGCCTTCTCTTCGGCGGCCTGAGCGATTGCGTCCTGGGCCTGAATGAAGCCGTCACGCGTGAGCGGACTGGGTGTACTCATCGTGCCTCCTCTTCAGTGGCGATGTGGGCGATGCGGGTACCCGCGGTCACGGTGTCACCCTGCTTGATCGACAGGGAGGTGACGGTTCCGGCGCGGGGAGCGAGCAGCGGCTTTTCCATCTTCATGGCCTCGAGGACGGCCACGAGCTGGCCTTCCTCGACCTGGTCACCCTCGGAGACAGCCAGGGCAACGACGATGGCCTGCATGGGGGCAACGATGTCGCCGGGGGCGCCCTGGTGGGGCCCAGCCTGCACGGCGGATGCGCTTGCGCGGCGCGGCGCGGAGCGCAGCGGCTGAGGCGGGCGCGGGGCACGAGCCGCCGGCGCGTTGAACATGCCCGCCGGCAGAGTCAGGGACACGCGGCGTCCGTCCAGTTCGATGATGTACGTCTGGCGCGGCAGATCAGCAGTCGACGAGGCCTCGGCCGGCACCGCCAGATCCGAGTAGTCGTGCTGGGGCATGAACGTCGTCTCGAACCAACGCGTCGAGACGTTGAATCCGCCCACTCCGCAGAAGTCAGGATCGTTAATGATGTCCTGGTAGACGGGGACCGGGGTGGCTACGCCCTGCACCGAGAACTCGGCCAGCGCGCGGCGTGAGCGAGCCAGAGCCTGCTCGCGGTCAGCACCCGTGACGATGATCTTGGCGATCATCGAGTCGAAGGCAGTCTGGACGGAATCGCCCTCATCGATGCCGAGCTCCAGGCGGATGCCGGGTCCCAGGGGCCAGTGCACCTCGTCGAGGCGGCCAGCGGTGGGGGTCAGGTCCTTCGAGGGATCCTCCGAGGTCACGCGGAACTCGAAGGAGTGGCCGCGAGGCTCCGGGGGAGTGGTGAGCGGCAGTCCCTGCGCGATACGGATCTGCTCGCGCACCAGGTCGATGCCCGTGACTTCCTCGGAGACGGGGTGCTCGACCTGCAGGCGCGGGTTGACCTCGAGGAACCAGATGTTGCCATCGGGCTCCAGCAGGAACTCGACCGTGCCCACGCCAACGTAGTTCACGTGTTCGAACAGCGCGCGCGATGCGTTCACGAGCGTTTCGTGTGCACCCTCGGGCAGGAACGGCGCGGGCGCCTCCTCGACCAGTTTCTGGTTGCGGCGCTGCACGGAGCAGTCACGGGTGGAGATGACGTGGAAGTTGCCCAGCGAGTCACGCGCCGACTGCGTCTCCACGTGACGGGCGACCTCGACGAAGCGCTCGACGAAGTGAGCACCCAGGTCGTCTGCGTCCGTGTGACGAGCAAAGAACAAGTCCAAGTCAGCCTGCGAGCGAATGATGCTGATGCCTCGGCCACCGCCGCCGTCGGCGCGCTTGAGCACCACGGGGTAACCGGCCGAGGCGATGAACGCCTCGACCTCCTCGCGCGAGGTGACGGGCTCAGACACGCCGGGGACCGGCGAAACACCGCAGGCCTCGGCCACGCGACGAGCCTTGATCTTGTCCCCCAGAGCATCGATCACGTCTGAGGCAGGACCCAGCCACGCGATACCAGCGTCCTCGACGGCGCGCGCAAAATCGGAGTTCTCCGACAGGAATCCGTAGCCCGGGTGAATCGCATCCGCGCCGGTCTCCAGCGCAATCGCCAGGATCTTCTCACCATTCAGGTACGTCGACGCAGCATCGTCACCGCCCAGGGACAGCGCCTCGTCGGCCTCGCGCGTGTGCGGTGCGGCCATATCCTGATCGGCGTAGACGGCGATCGTGGAAATGCCCATATCGGTGGCCGTGCGGCACACGCGCAAAGCGATTTCTCCACGGTTAGCGACGAGGATTCGATTAATTGTTCGCACGCTTCTCCTTGGTGTCGTGAGCGGTTGTCAGAGGAATTCCAGTAGCCAGGACATCCCCGGCATTAATGTCGTGAGTGCGACCGTCATCCGTGCGCACCAGCAGTGAGCCACTTGACGTGAGTGCGACAGCCACGCCCTCCAGTGCCACACGCCCGCTGGGGTCTGTCGGCTCGGCGAGGGCAATGCGCTGGCCGAGGAGGGCAAGGGCACTCGCTGCTTCGTTCGCGAGGCCACTGTCGTGGGCGTTGCCGTGGGCGATGAGGGCGCGGACTCGCTTCTCAAGTCCGGACAGCACGTCGGCGAGGACGGCCCGCGTGACGGCGGTGGTTGCCTGGGCTGCCTCATCGTCGCCCTCGGCGTACAGGGAGGTCGCTTGCTCGGTGGCAAGGTTGTCGGGGCGCTGGGCAACGTTGATGCCGTAGCCGAGGATGACTGCGGTCGTAAATGGGGACGAGGCCGGGGCGAGCTGGGCGAGAATGCCACAGATCTTGCGTTCTCCGTCGACGAGGACGTCGTTGGGCCATTTCAGGCAGGCACTGTGGCCGAGAGGTTCGAGGCGGCGGGCGAGCGCGTCGCGAACAGACAGGCCGCAGGCGTAGACGAGCCATCCGAGTTGGTCGGTGGGAACTGAGGTGGGGACAGAGACGATGGTGGAGGCGAGGAGCCCCTGGCCTTCGGGGGCTATCCACGTCCGTCCGAGGCGGCCACGCCCGGCGCTTTGGCAATCGGCGATGATTGTTGTGAGATGCGGGGTGGGTGTCGTCGTGTCGGCGAGAAGGGTAGTAGCCAGATCGTTTGTCGAGGGGGTGGAGTGGACGTGATAGATCAGTGCACTGGTGCCGTCGATGGTGATGCGTTCGGGCGTATCCAACGGCGTTCCTCCCTCCGGGTGATGCTGTTTGACAGTGGAGGCACTCGTCCCCCGGTACTTAAAAGTTTGTCTTAAAAATCAAACCTACGCATGCGTTTTTTAAAAAATTGGAATAGTTTTCGGTAAATCACTACGCATCCGTAACCATCGCGTAACCCTTGTGGAAAGCGGAAGGTGGGAAATCCGCGAAATAGTGCGCTGAGATGAGGATCACCGACCCCTGCATCCCGCTGGGCGGCTCATCGGCCCGTACCGGGTCGGTACCATAGGGGTGAACACGCGCGCATAGGCGCGCCCGAACCACCCGAACGGAGTAACGTGGCGGAGTTTATTTATCAGATGATCAAGGCTCGCAAGGCCATTGGTGACAAGGTCATCCTCGACGATGTCACCATGAGCTTTTTCCCGGGCGCCAAGATCGGTATGGTCGGCCCCAATGGTGCCGGTAAGTCCTCGATCCTGAAGATCATGGCTGGTCTGGATGAGCCCAGCAATGGTGAGGCCCGTCTGACCCCCGGCTACACTGTCGGCATTCTGATGCAGGAGCCCATCCTCGACGACACGAAGACCGTCATCGAGAACGTTCGTATGGGTGCTGCCGATATTTTCAGCAAGCTCGCGCGCTTCAATGAGATTTCCGAAGAGATGGCGAATCCCGACGCGGACTTCGATGCGCTCATGGAGGAAATGGGCAAGCTGCAGACCGAGATCGATGCTGCCAATGCGTGGGATATCGATTCTCAGCTCGACCAGGCCATGGATGCGCTGCGCTGCCCGCCCCCGGACCAGCCTGTCTCTGTCCTTTCTGGTGGTGAGCGTCGCCGCGTGGCGCTGTGCAAACTCCTCATTGAGGCCCCCGACCTGCTCCTGCTCGACGAGCCCACCAACCACCTCGATGCCGAGAGTGTGCTCTGGCTTGAGAAGCACCTCGCGTCCTACCCGGGTGCGGTCATTGCCGTGACCCACGATCGTTACTTCCTCGACCATGTCGCCGGCTGGATTGCCGAGGTTGACCGCGGTCATCTGTACCCGTACGAGGGCAACTACTCCACGTACCTGGAGACGAAGGAGAAGCGCCTCGAGGTTCAGGGGCAGAAGGATGCCAAGCTGGCCAAGCGTCTGAAGGAAGAACTCGAGTGGGTTCGCTCCAACGCAAAGGGGCGCCAGGCCAAGTCGAAGGCCCGTCTGGCTCGATACGAGGAGATGGCGGCCGAGGCCGAGCGCACCCGCAAGCTTGACTTCGAGGAAATCCAGATCCCGCCGGGCCCGCGCCTGGGTAGCGTCGTTATCGAGGCGAAGGATCTCCAGAAGGGCTTCGGCGACCGTTCCCTCATTAGCGGTCTGTCCTTCTCGCTGCCGCGCAACGGTATCGTCGGCATTATCGGCCCCAACGGAGTTGGTAAGACCACGCTGTTCAAGACGATTGTCGGTCTCGAGCCCCTCGATGGCGGCGAACTGACGATCGGTGAGACTGTCAAGATCAGCTATGTTGATCAGACGCGCGCCGGTATTGATCCGGACAAGACTGTGTGGGAGGTTGTTTCCGACGGACTGGATTTCATTCAGGTGGGTAACGTGGAAATGCCCTCGCGTGCCTACGTCTCTGCTTTTGGCTTCAAGGGGCCGGATCAGCAGAAGCCTTCCGGTGTGCTCTCCGGTGGTGAGCGCAACCGCCTGAACCTGGCTCTGACCCTCAAGCAGGGCGGTAACCTCCTCCTGCTTGACGAGCCGACGAACGACCTTGACGTTGAGACCCTGAGCTCGCTGGAAAATGCACTCCTTGCATTCCCTGGCTGTGCCGTTGTTATCACCCACGACCGCTGGTTCCTCGACCGCGTCGCCACCCACATCCTCGCGTGGGAGGGGACCGAGGAACATCCGGATAGCTGGTACTGGTTCGAGGGTAACTTCGAGGCGTATGAGAAGAACAAGGTCGCTCGCCTTGGCGAGGCGGCCGCGAACCCGCATCGCGTGACGCATCGTAAGCTGACGCGCGACTGAATCGCGTCATTGGCTGTGGGGGGAGGGCCGAAAGGTCCTCCCCCCAGTTGTGTGTTGGTGGGCAAGCGCAATATCTGGTCGTTGTGCCAATCTGGAAGAAGTCTGTGCTTGACAGGCTGGGGGATTGTAGCTGCTCGCGGGAACTTTCGCTTCTGTCATGTGTGATCGGCGGACATTTGTTCATGTAGCGGATGCCACTTGCCTTTTGCGCAGGTCACATCTACTATGTGACACGTATCGCAAGTATTCGACCGCGCGAAAGGGGCTCCGATGGCGATTGAACAAACGCTCATCGACGCGCTGGGTGGACACCTCAATATCGTCGAGGTTGAACCCTGCACGATGCGCATCCGAATTCAGGTGAAGTCTCAGAGAGACGTTGACGAGGCAGCGCTGCGCGTCGATGGCGTGCTGGCCGTCGTACGTTCCGGTGACGTTGTCCAGATCGTGTGTGGCGCCCAGTCGGATGATGTAGCGGCGGCAATGATCTCAATTCTTTCACGCGTGGCCCATGACACGTCCACCAAGTCTTTGTCGCAACGCGTCCACGCCTAGTATTAATAGTGTCATCAGCCCGCAACGTAGAAGGCTTTTCTGTGGATATTCACGCTCCCGCATCTGACAACATCGATGAGCTGCGCCGTATCGCCGATGCTAATGGCGTTGCTACCGGATTCTGGGATTGGTACGGGAATTGGGTGGGCGTCAGCGCCTCCACCCTTCTCAAGGTCCTGGGTGCTCTCGGCCTGCCCCTTGATGAATCCTCCACGGTGGGGGATGTTCATGAGGCGCTGCGCATCACCGACGAGCGCGAATGGCGTCGTACCCTCCCTCCGACGATTGTCGCCCGCCAGGGCGGCGGGTACCTCTTCTCGGTGCATGTGCCAGACGGCTCGTGGGTCAACGTCCAGTGGGTGCTCGAAGATGGTCGCAAAGGTGCGTGTGACCAGGTGGATCGCTACGTTCCGCCCCGTATGATCGATGGCGAGCTCGTCGGCCGTGCGACCTTTGATGTGCCGCACTGGCTGCCTCTCGGCTGGCATCGTCTCGTGGCCACGGTTGAGGGCGGCCACGTAGAGTCTGCAACCCTGATCATTGTTCCCAATACGCTCTCGCTGCCGCTCCTGGAGTCCTCGCGTCGTGCGTGGGGTGTCAACGCTCAGCTGTACTCGACGCGTTCGGCTTCTTCGTGGGGTATTGGAGATGCGGCCGATCTCGCGGATCTTGCAGCCATCTGTGCGGACAAGGGTGCAGACTTCCTGCTCATTAACCCGGTGCACGCATCCCAGCCGGTTTCTCCGCTGGAGACCTCGCCGTACCTGCCGGTGTCGCGTCGCTGGCTCAACCCGATCTACATTCGCCCTGAGAACATCGAAGAGTTCGCATCCCTGTCGCAGGCCTCTCGCGAGGCTATCGAGCAGCTGCGTGACGAAACCCGCCAGTTCGACAGTCGTGAGGACCTGATCGATCGTGATTGTTCCTGGGAGGCCAAGCGTAAGGCTCTCGAACTGATCTTTGCGGCTCCTCGCTCGTATCATCGCCAGAGCCAGCTGGATCACTTCATCGAACGTGGCGGTTCGGAATTGTCCAACTACGCGCTCTGGTGCGCTCTCGTCGAGCGCGAGGGCACGATCGAGCTGCCCGAGGACCTGGCGCGTTCCTCCGCGCCTCGCGTCGAGATGGAACGTCTCGAGCTGGCCGACCGTGTTGACTTCTACCAGTGGTGCCAGTGGGTTGCCGCCGAGCAGCTCGAGCACGCGCAGCACGTGGCGCGCGAGGTCGGTATGGAGATCGGCATCATGGCCGACCTGGCCGTCGGCGTGCACGGCTACGGTTCCGAAAAGTGGAGCCGTCCCGAGCTCTTCGCCAACGGTATGTGTGTGGGTGCTCCGCCGGACGTCTACTCTCAGCAGGGGCAGAACTGGTCGCAGCCGCCGTGGTCGCCGCGTAGTCTCGCGGAGTCGGGCTATCTGCCACTGCGCGATATGGTCCGTGCCGCCCTAGCTAACGCTGGCGCCGTGCGTATCGACCACATCTTGGGTATGTTCCGCCTGTGGTGGATCCCGGACGGGTGCTCCGCCACCGAGGGGACCTACGTGTACTACGATCACGAGGCCATGATGGGCGTCATCCTGCTGGAGGCTCAGCGCGCGGGTGCCGTCGTTATTGGCGAGGATCTCGGCGTGGTCGAGCCGTGGGTGCGTGACTACCTGCGTGAGCGCGGAGTCCTGGGCACGTCCGTCGTGTGGTTCGAGAAGGAGGGTGGCGGCTGGCCGCTGCGTCCCGAGCACTACCGTGACCGCGCGCTGGCAGCCGTCAATATCCATGACCTGCCGCCCACCCTCGGCTACATTCGTGGCATTCAGACGACCCTGCGTTCCGAGCTCGGTCTGCTGACGGATGATATTGAGACGGTGCGTGCCGGTGATCGCCTCGAGCTGGAGCAAATGAATGCGCGCCTGCTTGAGTACGGTTGCGTTGACGGTGCCCAGCCCAGCGAGCGCGAAACTGTTGAGGGCCTGTACCGATACATCGCGCAGACACCGTCGAAGCTTGTCGTCGCCTCGCTCGTGGATGCGGTTGGGGATGTGCGTCCGCAGAACATGCCGGGTACGGGTGCGGATCTGTATCCGAACTGGTGCGTGCCGCTGTGTGATTCCAACGGGGACGAGGTGCCGATTGAGGAGCTGCCCACGGATGAGCGCCTCACCTCGTTGTTCGCGCTGCTGCGCGGCAGTGTCAACTGACGAGGCCCAACGTTCCTGCGAATGAGCCCCGCGACTCGAGAGAGTCGCGGGGCTCATTGGTCGGAGTAGTGATTACTCACCGTCCGGAGTTGAGAACAGGGGAGCGAGCGCGTCCACCGAGGCGGCGTCCTCGTCATATTCTGGGCATACCTGCAGGCCCGATGGGTTCACGACGATGACGGGCACGCAGGGGGAGAGGTGTGCTTCCTGTACTGGCGCCAGGTCCCAGTGGATGAGGGGCCTGCCGACGTCGACGATGTCTCCCTCATCGATGAGGGGCGCGAAACCCTTTCCGCGCAGTCCCACAGTATCGATCCCCAGATGGATGAGGACGGACACCCCGCGCGTCGAGGTAACGATCGCAGCGTGTGACTTGAGCTTGGTGACGACGCCGGCGATGGGGGAGCATACCGTGATGCACGATGCGTCGGCATTGGGAAGAAGTGCGCGGCCATCTCCAACGACGCCACTGGCGAAGACCGGGTCAGGTACGTCGCTGAGTGGCAGGATGTGTGCGGCGAAAGGTGCACGGACGAGAAAGCTCACCGGCTCGCGTTCATCTGTTCGACGAGGTCCTCAGAGTCGGGACCCATGACGACCTGAACCGCGTCGCCGACGATGACGACGTCGAAGGCTCCGGCCTCGCGCAGCTTCGCCTCGTCGATGAGGTCGGTGTTGGCCGCGTCGAGACGGATGCGCGTGATGCACGCTTCCAGGTTGGAGATGTTGTCCCAGCCGCCCAGGGCTTCGATGATGGTCGTTGCGGTGTCCATGGTGTCCTCCTTGGCTCAATGACCCAAACCGCTGCGGTTTGCCTCACACTTATGGTATCGCGACGGTGCGTGAATAGACACTCTTGCGCCTACCGAGCGCGTCACATTATGAGACGTCGGTGGCGCTCGTTCCTCGAATGCGTGCTGCAGGTGTGAAGCCCATGGCGATGCCCGCCGCGATCGATGCTGCGGTAAAGATGTACATGGTTGCCTCGACGCCTACCCATGACGCGATGATGCCCGCGACGAAGGATCCGAGGGGCATGACTCCCCAGACCGCGAAGCGGAAGATCGCGTTCATTCGTCCGAGCATGTCGGGCGGGCAGATTTCCTGGCGGAGGCTCATCTGGGTGACGTTGTAGATCGTGATGAAATACGACGAGACGACGCCGGAGCAGGCGATGACCCACGCGGCGGCGAACGGGACGTGGACGGATGCGGGTTGGGCAAGGAGTGCTGAAACGCCAACGATGTTCGTGATGACGATGCAGCGCCCGATTCCCAGGCGTGTGATCCACGCCGGCCTCGTGAGAGCGCCGAGGATACCGCCGAGCGCACCCGCGCTCAGTAACAGACCGAGCTGTGTGGCGCTCATGCCGAGGGTTCGCAGGACCAGGATGGGGAGGAGGACCTGAATGCCCGCCCCCGCGAACGCTGCGCATGCGATGCAGGAGAAGAGCGGAAAGAGGAGGCGTTGTCCGCGCACGAAGGAGAGCCCATCGACAATCTGAGAACGAAGGGACGCATCGGAGTGAGCAGGACGCGGTTCGGGGGTGCGGATGCGCCAGATCGCCCACGTCGAGCACACATAGGTCGATGCCGTCAGCAGGTAGGCCAGGGGAGGGGCGAGCACGCCGAGGAGCCAGCCGCCCAAGCCCGGCCCGCCCGCACGCCCCACCTGGTAGGAGGCCTCGAGGCGTCCGTTCGCAGCTCCGATGTATCGCTTTGAGGCGATCATGGGCACGTAGGACTGATAAGCGACGTCGAAGAAGACGGTGGACAGGCCGAGGAGTGCGGCAACGACCATGAGGTGGGCGATTGTGAGAGAGAAGAAGGCATAGGCAATCGGGATGGAGACGAGCGCTGCGATGCGCGCGAGGTTCGCAGTGATCATGACGTGGCGCTTACGCCAGCCGTCCACCCACGCGCCTGCGGGGAGCCCGACGATGAGGAAAGCCAGCGTCTGCAGGCCTGACAGAATACCGATCTGCGTCTCGCTCGCATGTAGGACGGTAATCGCGATCGCAGACGTTGCCAGAGTACCGACCTGGAAGCCCACTTGCGCCGCAGTTTGGCCCGCCCACAGGTGCATGAAAGCGGAGTTGCGGGTGAGGGGATGGTGCAGCCAGCGCTGCAGCGATCCGCTCACTGCGTATCGCCGAGGCCAGAGCCCCTCGTGTGGTTATGTCCAGTCAGCCCGGCGGCACTCAAAGCCCACGCGAGTCCATCTTCGGAGACGCTGGGGGCGACGATGTCCGCGACCTTCACGAGGGCCTCGCATCCGTTCCCAATACTGATGCCGAGCGCGGCGGTTTGCACGGCCTCGACGTCGTTGTTGGAGTCGCCGAGTGCAACGGTGCGGGAGCGGGGAATGCCGACATATTCGCAGACCGCGCTGATTCCGACTGCCTTCGACAAGTGGGCGGGCACAACCTCGAAAGGCACGTAGCCTGCTGCTCCCACTGAGCCGATAATCGCACGGTATCCGGCCGGCAGTGCAGCGGTCACTCGCTCCAACGAGGCCTTCTCGGGTGGCACGTACGCGGTGACTTTCGTGAAGGCGCCGCCGTCAATGTCGACAATGAAGGGAGTGATGGACTGGGCATATTCGATCCAGTCCTCGGGGTGTTTGCCTGCGCGGGGGACGAAGAAGTCGAGGTATCCCTCGCTGGGGCCCATCTGGTCGGGGCCCTGCCAGATGTAGAAGGCGTCGAGCTCCTCCCACAGGGCAGTCAAGACCTCGACGTGCTCGCGGGGCATGCGCTCATCGACCAGTACCCGGTTGCCGACGCGGGCGTATCCGCCGGCACCTCCAACGAGTCCTTCGAAACCGACGTCCCAGAAGCGTGGGTAGACCTCGGGTGCCGAGCGTCCCGTGCAGGCGAAAAGGCGATGTCCGTTGCTCCGGACCTCGTGCAGAGCATCGATCGCTGAGCGCGGGATGCGCTGGCGTGAATCGCACAGCGTTCCGTCGATGTCGACGAAGACCGCGCGGGGAGAGTCAGCCTCGTTGCATGCCTGTGCAGAACCGTCGGTGTTCGTCATAGAGCAATCTTATCTCAGGGAAGAAACGGCCTCGAAGATGCAGAACGGGCCTCGCAAACGACAAATCATGCGCACGGTCGGTTGCTCAGCGCAAGGAAGGCACACACTAGAATCATCGACGATACCCGCGATGGAGCACGAAAGGCAGTTCACGACGATGGAACACCAAGCACTGACGGACGCCAATGAGCTGACGCTGCTGCAGGCGGCGGCCCTTCTGTCGGGAGCAAGCGCCTGGGACTCGCGCGCGATCCCCGCTGCGAATGTCCCTTCCTTTGTCATGAGTGACGGCCCGCATGGCGTGCGCCGCCAGCTCGGCGACGCCGACCACCTGGGCATTGCCGAGTCCGAGAAGGCAACTTGTTTCCCGACAGCGTCTGCCGTTGCCGCGACCTGGAACCCTGACCTGGCCCGCGAGATGGGCGAGGCGCTGGGGTTGGAGGCGCGAGGCCTCGGCGTCGACGTCCTGCTCGGCCCGGGCCTCAACATCAAGCGCTCGCCCCTGTGCGGACGTAACTTCGAGTACTTCTCCGAGGACCCGATTCTTGCAGGACGCATGGCAGCGGGCCTCGTCCAGGGAATTCAATCGACGGGAACCGCCGCCTGCCCCAAGCACTTCGCCGTCAACTCCCAGGAGCTGCGTCGCATGGCGTCGGATTCCATCGTGGACGAGCGCACGATGCGTGAAATCTACCTGACCGGCTTCGAGATCGTGTGCCGAAGCGCCAAGCCGCGAGCGATCATGAGCTCCTACAACCTCGTCAACGGTACCTACGCCCACGAGAACAAGCACCTGCTGACCGACATCCTGCGCACCGAGTGGGGATTTGACGGCATGGTCGTCTCCGACTGGGGTGGTTCGAACAGCGCCGTCGCAGCGGTGCGCGCCGGCGGTAGCCTCGAGATGCCGGCCCCCGGGTTGGAGGATGCTCGCCGGATTGTCGCGGCCGTTGAGGCCGGAGAATTGGATGCGGCCGACGTCTACGCCCGTGCCCAGGAAGTTCTCAACGTCGCGAGTGCGAGCGCAGGCCTGCCCGCTCCCACGCCCTACGACCTCGACGAGCAGCACACGCTGGCCGCGCGCATCGCCTCCGAGGCGATCACGCTTCTGCGCAACGAGGACGATATCCTTCCGTTGAGCGCCGGTACCCGTGTTGCCCTCATCGGCGATCTCGCTGATACGCCGCGCTTCCAGGGATCGGGTTCCTCTCAGGTCAACCCCACGCGCGTCGAGGCTCCGTGCGAGCTGCTCGAAGCCGGGGGAGAGACGGCCCGCGGCCTCGTCCTGGCTGGATACGCGCGCGGGTACGAGCGCCATGGCGGAACGAGCGACGCTTGTATCGCCGAGGCCGTGGCCCTCGCCGCGAGCGCTGACGTCGCGCTCGTCTACGTCGGGCTCGACGAACTCGCCGAATCCGAGGGGCTGGATCGGCCTCACATGGGGCTGCCCGAAGGTCAGGATCGTCTCATCGAGGCCGTCGTTGCAGCCAATCCACGCACCGTGGTCGTCCTGACCGGCGGGGCCAGCGTCGAGATGCCGTGGGCTGATTCCGTGCCCGCCCTCGTCAACGGCTACCTGGGTGGTCAGGGAGGGGCCGGCGCGATGCTCGACGTCCTCACCGGCACTGTCAATCCCTCGGGGCGCCTGGCAGAAACCTATGCGCGCTCGCACGAGGATCATCCGACCGCCGCCTGGTACCCGGCGACCGGCCCGCTGTCGTACTACCGCGAAGGCCCCTTCGTCGGCTACCGATACTTCACGACCGCGGGCATCGACGTTGCCTTCCCCTTTGGCTACGGGCTTTCCTACTCGCGCTTCGAGTATTCCGATCTCGAGGTGGATCAGGATGGTGCGACGCTCACGGTCACCAATACGTCCGAACAAGATGGCGCCGACGTCGTCCAGCTGTACGTGAGCGCTCCCGGCGGCGTGTTCGGCCCCGCCCGCGAGCTCAAAGGATTCGTAAAGGTCGAGGTTCCCGCCGGTGGGTCGGTGCGCGTCACCATCCCCTTCGATCGCTACACCTTCCGCCACTGGGAGACCTCGCGCGGAGCATGGGAGACCGAGGCCGGAACCTGGACGATCTACGTCGGCCACAACGTGGAGGACACACCGCTGAGTGCCACCCTCGAGGTCGAAGGAACCACCCCCTCGCCAATCGATCCGGCCCTCGGTCACTACCTGAGCGCTGACCTCGCAGGCGTCACCAACGGAGAATTCGCCGTCCTACTGGGCCGCACCATTCCTACCGCTCACCCGAAGGATGAGATCACCGCGTCCGATCCAATGTCAGAGCTCATCCGCGCGAAGAGCTGGCTCGCGCGCCTGGTAGGTCGCAAGCTCCACGCAGACAAAGCAAAGGCTGATGCCAAGGGCGATCCCGACCTCAACGTCCACTTCGCGCTGAACATGCCGCTGGGATCGATCGCCAAGTTCACCAACGGACCGGTGAGCGCAGACATGATCGATGCCGTCATCGAGGTGATTAACGGTCACTTCTTGCGTGGCATAACACGCACCGTGATCCGCTATGTCGCCAACGCGCGCGCCAACAAGGCCACCCAGCGCGAACTCGACCAGACCCGATGACGCGGCCCCAGCCTCGTTACTCCCAACTGACGTAAAGGAACACCCATGCAGGCTCTTTCCCGGTGGTGGAAGAACTTCGAAACCGAGCACACGACGGTCGCGCAGTTCATTGTCTTCTTTATCCTCTCCAACGGCATCACGGTGCTGCAGCTGGTCCTCATGCCAGCCTTTAAGGCGTTGTTTGCACACACGAATCTTGTCGACACGGCGTTCCAGTTCCTACCCGTCGGCGTCTCGCATGGACACACGGTCTTCCTCTTCGACTACCCGGCAGGCTCGATGTCGGTCGGGGGCGGCGGTGGCCTCGCGTATTTCCTCGCCGTGGAGATCACCCTGCTGATCGCGCAGGTCATCAACTTCTTCGCGCAGCGCAACGTCACCTTCAAGTCCAACTCGTCCGTGGGTAAGGCGGCCTTCTGGTACGCGGTCGCCTACGTCGTCATCACGATCGCAGCCGCCGCCCTTCAGGTTCTCTACAAAGACCCGATCTACGCGTGGGCGATTTCGGCGATGGGCGCGGCCGGCGAGACTGTCGCCGATGTCATCACGATGATCATCAACGCGGCTATCTCCTTCTGGGTGTTCTTCCCCATCTTTAAGGTGATCTTTAAACAGGAACCCTCGGAGAAGGACACACAGGTCAGCGAGGCACAGTAGACTACTGGCAGACTTCACGAGAGGAGACTCCATGAGCGCGCCACTGCTGACGGTGATTGTGCCCGCCTATAACTCCGAGGACTACCTTGATCGGGCGCTCACGACGCTCGTCGGCTACGGCGACGAACTCGAGGCGATCATCGTCAACGACGGTTCGAAGGACGCTACCGCGCAGATCGCCGATGAGTGGGCCGCTCGCTACCCCTCCGTCAAGGTCATCCACCAGGAGAACAAGGGGCACGGTGGCGCCGTGAACGCCGGTCTCGCCGCCGCCACCGGCACGCACGTGCGCGTCGTCGACTCCGACGACTGGCTGGACCGACGCGCAACGAACGCCGTTCTCGACGTCCTGCGCGAGGAACGCGTGGCCGGACGCGACCTGGACCTGCTCGTCACCAACTACGTCTACGACAAGCAGGGAAAGTCGGTCAAGGCTGTCATCCGCTACCGCAACGTTCTGCCTCGCGGACGCACCTTCGGCTGGGCCGATATGCGCCGATGCCGCTACGACCAGTACCTCATGATGCATGCCCTGACGATGCGCACGGAGGTTGTGCGCGCGTCCGGCCTGGTGATGCCCGAGCACACGTTCTACGTGGACTACCTCTACTCGTTCGTGCCGCTGCCCTACATTTCTACGATCCGTTACCTGGACGTGGACCTGTACCACTACTTCATTGGGCGCGACGACCAGTCCGTCAACGAGAAGGTCATGATCACGCGCCTGGACCAGCTCGCTCGCGTGAACGAGGCCATGACCCGTGCGCTGCCCCCGCGCGCCGAGGTCGAGGACAAGCTCTGGCGCTACATGGTCCACTACTTGCGTATTAACGCCGTCGTCTGCTCGGTCATGGCCCAGCTCTCGGGCACGCCCGAACACCTGGCCTTGAAGGAGCAGATCTGGGAGACGATGGACCAGATCAACCCCGAGGCCACGGATCGCCTGCGCCAGGACCTGCTCGCCGGCCTCGTGCGCCATGCGTCCCCGAAGGTCGTTCGCGGCGGCTACAAGGTCGCGGCGGCTGTCCTCGGCTTCAACTAAGGGACGCCGTCAGCGTCCGGCGAGCACCAGCTCCGTCCGGTGGACGGTGAGGCGCTTGCCGATGAGTGGGTATTCCACGTCCTCTTCGCGGCTTTGCCACGTAAAGCCGAGCTTTTCGGAGACCCGGCGCGACGCGTCGTTTCCATCGAAGTACTTCAGGATGATCGTCGACACGCCCAGCTCCCGCGCGCGGTCGATGATGGCGTTCCCAGCCTCCGTCGCATAACCGTTGCCCCAGTAGGGCGCGCCGATCCAGTATCCGATGTCAGCGATGGTGTCTTCGGTCGTGTCTGTGTCAATGCGCAGCGCGATCGAGCCAATCAGCTCACCGGTCGACGCGAGCGTCACCGCGTAGCTGTCGGGTGCAGCCAGGAAAGTCGACAGAGCCTCGTGAGCCTCGTCGATGTGCTCGTAGGGCTTCCATCCGCACAGCATCCCGATGCGGGGATGGCGGGCGAACTCAAAGAGAGCGGGCGCGTCGGAATCACTCCAGGGGCGCAAGCGCAGGCGCGGTGTGTCGATGATCGTCATTCGTCCTCCTGGGGGTGTGTGGACGGAAGCAGGACCGTCAATGTGAACCAGTGGTCGGCCACGTCCGTGACCGCTTGTCCGCCGTACTTGCGGGCCGTCCACTGGATGGATTTGACGCCCCACCCGTGCCGGACGGTGTCGGGTTTGATTGTCGTCAGTCGCCCGCCTGCGTCCGTGTTGAGGCGACCGTCGAACCAGTTGTCGACCCGAATGACCACCATCTGGCCCTGGCGGAAGAGCGCGAGCTTGATGAGGCGTTTGGCCGGATCATCGACGCGGCGCGAGGCCTCGATTGCGTTATCAAGCGCATTGCCGAAGAGCGTGGCGATATCCATCGACGACATGGTGCCTAGAAGCGCGCCGTCGGCAACCGCCGTGAAATTGATGTCGGCGGCTGCGCACGTGCGCCCCTTCGTGGTGAGGATAACGTCGAGAACAGCATTGCCGCTGTGGTACTGCTGACCGATCTGCTCGATTGAGGATTCGAGTTCCGCAAATGAGGTGGCGGCGCGCTCCGGGTCCAGCTCCGCTCGAATTGCTGCGACCTGGTGCTTGAGGTCGTGGTGGGCGCGGGATACCTGTTCCATGTCCTCTTTGGCGGCCAGGTACTGGTGGTGTTGGGCATCGAGGGAGGCCTGGATGGACGCCAGCTCGCGCTCGGTCGCACTTTGCTGGATGCGCTCAAACTGGGCGAAGAGAATCGCGTAGCCCGCCAGGTCAACAAGCGTGCGGATGTAGAACACTTCCAAGCCGGAGCGTCCCGAGAACGGGGTTTCCGTTGAGATGAAGCTGAGGTTGGAGAGGGCAAAGATGGCGATGCCAATGAAGACAGCCGAGGCAAGGTCTGCGAGGCGCAAGACGGGAAGCGCTCCCTGGCGGCAGACGCGGCGTTCAAAGTAGTAGACGACGGCCAGGCATGTCGCTGAGATCGCGGTGTATCCGAGGAGGGATGCGGGGTGCCAGAAGGGTTTGTCAGCGTGGGAGTAGACGACGACCTGCCAGGCCAGGGATGCAGCGAGCTCGGCCACGATGAAGGCGCGTGCGCTCATGTGGGTCACCCAGCGCCAGTCCAGTGCAGTTCCCAGACGGATGACACTCCACATGAGACCGTAAGCCGTCATCATGCCGGGCACCCACAGGGACAGGGGAGCGTGTCCGAGCGCCTCCTGAGCGCCGACGAGCACCACGAGGCCGCCGACGGCCGCAGCGGCGATGCGCCAGCGGGGGATAGCAGCGTTCGGGTTCAGGGCATTGGACGACGCCGAGCGCGCGACGACGAAGACGTACACGAGGGCGGCGCCCCACTCCGCGAGGGCGGTGAACAGGCGCGGGATGTCGGGCAGGGAGTCGAACACGTCAGTGGATCCCGCCCGCGAAGCTCGCCAGAGCCGTCATGAACGCCTTTTTACGAGGCCGGGAGATACGCAAGCTGTCCCCGCCCGTCATCAGGCACTCCTGGTCGGCGACGCCGCGCACGTGCGCGAGATTGACGAGGTAGCACGAATTTGAACGGAAAAAGTCGTGCCCGGCGAGCTGCTCCTCCATGGCCTTCAACGTCGACGTGATCGAGTAGGTGTCGGAGACCGTGTGCACGTCCAGGCGGTGCTTGATCGACTCGACGTAGACGATGTCGGCGACGTCGATGCGGTGCGTTGATGCTCCCGATTGGAGGAGGACGGACGCTCCGCGCCGCTTGGCGACGGCCTCGAGGCAGCGCGACAGCTCCTGCGAGAACGCGAACCAGGGCAGGGGTTTCATGAGGTAGGACAGTGCCCCCACCTGATAGCCATGAATCGCGAACTGTGCGGCTGATGTGATGAACACGAGGATGACCTCCTGGTCGACCTCGCGGATCGCACGTGCCGCGGTCATGCCGTCCACGTTCGTCATCTGGATGTCCATGAGGATGATGTCGTAGACCGGCTTGTAGTCACCGATGATGGCTCCGCCGTCCTCGAAGTAGATGATGTCAAAGGTGACGCCGTTTTCGTCGCTGTAGCGGGCAAGGTAGTCGGCGAGGAGCTGACGTGAGAGCGCCTCGTCCTCGACGACGGCGATGCGCACCATGATCCGACCCTCCCTTATCAATCAGCTGATACGTCCAAGGATAAATGAGCTGTTCCGTCGTGTTTGAGCGAGTCCACACCCCGGCCTCGTCGATCACATGCAGACGCACCCGCAGGTGGGGGCCGCTACCATTGTCCTGACTACCGTGAAAGGGGAGTAGCGTGGATCTGCTCGTTGTTGGGTCGGGCTTTTTTGGCCTGACGTTTGCCCGCGAGGCCGCGGAGCGATTCGGAATGAACGTGACCGTCATCGAGCGTCGCGACCACATCGGAGGCAACGCCTACTCGTCGATCGACGAGGCCACCGGCGTCGAAGTGCACCGCTACGGCACGCACCTGTTCCACACATCGAACGAGCGCGTGTGGTCCTACGTCAACCGATTCACGGCCTTTAACGACTACCGCCACCGCGTCTACGCCAACTACCGGGGCGTCGTCTACCCGCTGCCCATCAACCTGGGCACCATTAACCAGTTCTTCGGCGCAGCCTACTCGCCGGCCGAGGCCCGTGTGCTCATCGAGCAGCAGGCCGCCGAGATCACGGGTGAACCGGGCAACCTCGAGGAGAAGGCGATTAGCCTGATTGGTCGCCCCCTCTACGACGCCTTCATCGCGGGCTACACGGCCAAGCAGTGGCAGACCGACCCGCGTGAGCTGGCCGCGTCCATCATCACGCGTCTGCCCGTGCGATTCACCTATGAGAACCGCTATTTTCAGGATCGCTACGAGGGCTTGCCCTTGAACGGCTACGGCGCGTGGATCGCGAACATGGTTGACCATCCGCGCATCAGCGTGCACACGGGTGTGGACTTCTTTGATGAATCCTCGCAGTTCTCGAAGGCGGCGACGGTGGGCCAAGTGCCCGTCGTCTACACGGGCGCGATTGACCGCTACTTCAACTACGACGCGGGTGAGCTTGGTTGGCGCACCCTCGATTTCGAGACCGAGGTTGTCGACGTGCCCGACTACCAGGGCTGCTCGGTCATGAACTACTCGGATCGCGACGTGCCCTTCACGCGCATTCACGAGTTCGCCCACCTGCACCCCGAGCGTGATCGCGCAGGTGCAACGAATACGATCATCCAGCGCGAATACTCGCGATTCGCGCGCCCCGGCGACGAACCCTACTATCCGATCGCCTCGCCGTCGGACCGCTCGACGCTCGCGGCATACCGCGAGATGGCGGCGGGGGAGCAGGACGTCCTCTTCGGCGGGCGCCTGGGCTCCTACCAGTACCTGGATATGCACATGGCGATTGCGTCGGCCCTCACCAAGGTCGACGAGGCCGTGGCCTCCTGGCGCTGACGGGTTTCCTGCTGCCGTGGCGTCGATCGTCTGGTCGGTCCTGTCGATCGCCCTCATCATCGGTGTTGGCTGGGTTGCTCGTCTTGGCGGTGCACTCGGCCCCGAGGCCGCAGGCACGCTTGCCTCGGCAACGTATTGGGTGGCTAGCCCCGCGATGCTCTTCCACGCCATCGTCTCGACTGGGACCTCGGGAGTCTTCGGTGTTCCGCTCGCCGTGGCCGCCGCATCGGGTGTGGGCACCGCGCTGCTGTTCGCGCTCGTTGGCAGGTTCTTCCTGCGCCTGACTCGCGGCGAAATCGCCTTGGGGGCCATGGCCTCGTCCCTCAATAACGGCGCGTACATCGGTATCCCGATCGCCGTCTATGTCCTGAATGACGCGTCCGCGGTCGTTCCCATCCTGGTGTTCCAGCTGGGTTTCTTTACGCCGATGTTCTTCGTTCTGGCCGACCTGGTGGGTTCCGGGCAGCGGCCATCGATTGTCGGCGTTGCGAGGGTCGTCGCGCGCAATCCGATGGTCATCGCAGCGGTGTGCGGTTTCCTGTTTTCCGCTGTGGGGTGGCCGATGCCGACCCTCCTCGACGTGTCGACGTCCATGCTGGGGGCTGCCGCGCCCCCGATGATTCTTTTGTCGTTCGGTGCCTCGCTCGTGGATCGACGTTCGGCGTCCGGGGATTCCGGTATTGCTGCGACCACCTGCGCCATCGTTGGCAAGCTCGCCCTTCAACCCGCGATTGCGTGCGGCGTCGGGATGCTGCTCGGTCTGACCGGTCCCGCGCTCATGTCGGTGACCATCATGGCGGCGCTGCCCTCCGCGCAGAACGCCTACATCGCTGCGACGCGTGCCAAGGCGGGGGAGCGGATCGCGCAGGGAACGGTCCTCGTGACGACTTTCGCGTCGCTTCCCGTTGTCGTTGGTATTGCAGCGCTTTTCCACGCCTTGGGGCTCGTGGGCTAACGGTTTCGTCCATCGTTTGACGCTTTGCGTCCACCCCCCGGCGCAGCTTCAGAGTGTCAAGACTACGTAAAAAAGAGTGCAAAAACACGTTCTGTATCGTGGACTCTGGCTGACTTCTGGGTATATCAGCCCTAGTCTGGCTGGGAATTATCCCGTATAGACACGAATGCAAGGAACTCACTCCATGTCATCCTCCGCATCCAAATCCGCGCCACGCGCGCGCGACTCGTGGAGCGGCCAGACAGGCTTCCTCCTGGCAGCCATCGGCTCGGCCATCGGCCTGGGCAACATCTGGCGTTTCCCCGGCGTCTCCTACTCCAACGGCGGCGGCGCCTTCCTGGTCCCGTATCTCGTCGCACTGATTTTCGTTGGCATCCCCATGCTGTGGCTTGACTACGCGGTCGGCCACAAGTTCCGCGGTTCACCGCCGTGGGCTCTGCGCAAGATTATCGGAGGCGGCGAGTTCATCGGCTGGTTCCAGACCTTCGTGTGCTTCGTCATCATGGTCTACTACGGCGCGGTCCTCGCGTGGGGCGTGCAGTACACGATCTACTCGGTGAATGCGGCTTGGGGCGACGACCCGACGACGTTCTTCACTGACACGTTCCTGCAGGTTGTCCCCGGTGATACGTTCTCCTGGGCGCCCGCCTGGTCGGTGATGATTCCCCTCGCGCTCGTGTGGGTCCTCGTCCTCTTCGTGATCGGACGCGGCCTGTCCAAGGGTGTCGAGGCGGCCAACAAGGTCTTCCTCCCGCTGCTTGTCATCCTCTTCCTGGCGCTCGTCGTTCGCGCGCTCTTCCTGCCCGGCGCCGTTGAAGGCCTCAACGCCTTCTTCACCCCGAACTGGGGCGCGCTCGCCGATCCCAAGGTCTGGCTGGCCGCCTTCGCGCAGATCTTCTACTCGCTGTCCGTGGGCTTCGGTATCATGCTGACCTACGCCTCCTACCTCCAGCGCAAGTCGAACCTGACCGGTACGGCGCTCGTCGCCGGCTTCGCGAACTCGTCCTTCGAGATCCTCGCCGGCATTGGCGTCTTCAGCGCCGTTGGCTTCATGGCCCACCAGGGCGGCGTGAGCGTCTCCGAGGTTGAGGGCCTGACTGGCCCGATCCTCTCCTTCGTGACCTTCCCGAAGATCATCTCGATGATGCCCGGCGGCCCGATCTTCGGCGTCCTCTTCTTCTCGTCGCTGGTTCTGGCCGGCGTGACCTCGCTGCTTTCTCTCCTCCAGGTCGTCTCGGGCGGCCTGCAGGACAAGTTCGGCTGGTCGCCCGCCCGCTCGGCGCTGGTCCTCGGTGTTCCCGCGACCGTCATTTCCCTGGTGCTTTTCGGTACCCGCTCGGGCCTGAACAACCTCGACATTGTCGACAACTTCATCAACTCGATTGGTGTCGTGTCCTCGGCGATCATGTTCGCCGTCCTGTGTGCGGTCGCCGGCCCCCGCCTCGGGGTGCTGCGCGCCCACCTCAACTCGGTGTCCAGCGTGAAGGTCCCCAAGCTCTGGGAGCCCCTCGTCGGCATCGTTATCCCGCTCGTTCTCTTCGTCATGATGGCGATGTCCATCGTTGACCTGCTGACGCACGGATACGGCAAGTACCCGACGAGTTACGTGCTGATCTTCGGTTGGGGTTCCGTGCTGATCGCTGTGGTTGCTGCCCTGATCCTCACGTTCATCCCGTGGAAGCATCGCCCGGTGGACACTCACGCGACGGTCGCTCAGATCCTCGCCGATGACACTGACGAAACCGCTTCGATCGAAGGAGGCGCCAAGTGACCGCTCCCGCTATCGCCCTCATGATCCTGACGATTCTGCTCGTCTGGGGTGGCCTCGTCGCTTCCGTCGTCATGCTGCAGGTCCTCTCGGTCCCGTCGGACGAGGAGACCGAGGCAGCACAGCGCGCTATCGAAGCCGCCGAAGCTGCGAAGCAGTAGGGTGGCATCGTGAAGCTCGTTGCCTTTGATCTCGATGACACCCTGGCGCCCTCGAAGTCGCCGTTGCCCGCCCGCATGGACGTCGCGCTGCGTTCCCTGCTCGGCCACGTGGAGGTGTGCATCATCTCCGGTGGCCAGATGGGGCAGTTCCGCACCCAGGTGCTGGACAACCTGAACGCCACGGACGAGGAGCTCGCGCGCCTGCACCTGATGCCCACCTGCGGCACGCGCTACTACCGCTACGAGGATGGCGCGTGGGTGGAGCGTTACGCCCACGACCTGGATCCCGAGGTCGCCGCCCGCGCAGTTGCCTCGCTCGAGCGTCACGCGCGTGAGCTCGGCCTGTGGGAGTCCAATCCGTGGGGCAACATCATCGAAGACCGTGGCTCGCAGATCACCTTCTCCGCTCTCGGCCAGGAGGCGCCGCTCGATGCGAAGCGCGCCTGGGATCCCGATGGCACCAAGAAGGCGGCTCTGCGCGACGCAGTTCAGCCCGACGTCCCTGAGCTCGATGTGCGCGGAGGTGGCTCGACCTCGGTCGACATCACGACGCGCGGTATCGACAAGGCGTTCGGCATGGGCAAGCTCGTCGAGGAGACGGGAATTCCCGCCTCCGAGATGCTCTTCATCGGCGATCGCCTCGATCCGGAAGGCAACGACTATCCGGTCAAGGCCGCCGGCTACGCGACGCGGGCCGTGAGCGGATGGGAAGAGTGCGTGGATGTCATTGACGAGATCGTCGCATCCATGAGCTGAACCGTCGGACATACGACGACGAGGCCGGGGCTGGGCAACCAGCTCCGGCCTCGTTTCGTTGTCCAGCGGCGGTCGCGGCGCCGCTTGCTGATAACCTCAGTGTTGCTGCGTGCCGATGCCTCTGGTGGCCCAGAAGACGACGGCGGATGCGGCTGCGACGTTGAGCGAGTCGACACCGTGGTCCATGGGGATTTTGACGGTGTAGTCGGAGGCTGCGATGGTGCGACGCCCGAGTCCGTCACCTTCAGTGCCCATGACCATCGCGAGGCGCGCGTCGGGGCCTTGGAGCGCGGGCAGTGAGGCGAAGTCGTCGAGGGACACGGAATCGTCGGAGAGAGCCAGGGAGGCCACGGTGAAGCCGGCCTTCTGGAGGATCGTGATGTCCCCGGGCCACGATTCGAGTCTGGTCCATGGGACCTGGAAGACGGTTCCCATGGAAACGCGCACGGATCGCCGGTAGAGGGGGTCGGCGCACTGCGGGGTGACCAGGACGGCGTCCACGCCGAGCGCGGCGGCGGAGCGGAAAGCTGCGCCCACGTTCGTGTGGTCGACGAGGTTTTCGAGGACGACGACGCGGCGAGCGCCCTGGCCGCCGCGCGCGGTGGCGAGTAGCTCGTCCAACGAGGGTAGGATCGGGCGCTGCATGGCGGCCAGGGCGCCGCGGTGCAGGTGGAAGCCCGTCATCTGTTCCAGGACGTCCTCATCGGCGACGAAGACTGGAACCTGCGCGCCATCGGGAGCGCCCGTCGCTTCTGAGATGAGCGCTTCGAGCGTGGGCAGCCAGCGCTTGGACATGAGGAAGGAGCGCGGGTGGTGGCCCGCGCGGATGGCGCGTTCGATGACGTTCGCGGATTCGGCCATGTACAGGCCGCGTTCCGGCTCGATCTTGGAACGAAGCTTGACGTCTTTGAGGCGCGTGTAGTCGTCCAGGCGCGAGTCTGCGGCCAGATCCGCGCTGGTCAGTTCGATGATCATGGTGTCCTCAGGCGCGCTGGAGGGCGCGAGAGACCTCGCCCGGCCAGGACGGGCCCTCGAAGATGAAGGCGGAGAAGGCCTCGACCAGGTCGGCGCCCGCTCCGATCATGCGCAGCGCGTCCTCGGGCGAGGAGATGCCGCCGGTTCCGATGAGGATCTGTTCCTCGTCGAGGTGGCGAGCCACCAGGGAGACGACCTCGAGCGCGCGGGGCAGCAGCGGAGCGCCGGAGACGCCGCCCTCGCCCAGGTCGTGGTTGATCGTCGTGTTCGTGGCGACGACACCCGCCAGGCCGAGCTCCTTCGTCAGCTCGACGACGGCGACGATGTCCTCATCGGCGAGGTCGGGGGCAATCTTGACGAAGAGGGGCATGACGCGGTCGGGTGCCCCTGCCTCGCAGCCGCGGCGGGCTGCCTGCAGGATCGGGCGCAGGTGATCGACCGACTGCAGGTCACGCAGTCCGGGCGTGTTGGGGGAGGAGACGTTGACGACGACGAAGTCGACCCAGTGGGCCAGCGTCTTCGCGCAGTACTCGTAGTCGGCTGGGGCGTCCTCTTCGGAGGTCACTTTGTTCTTGCCGATGTTGGCGCCCACGATGGCGGCGCGGCCCGCGGACGTCGAGCGAAGCTCGCGCAGCTTGTCGGCGGCTGCGTCCGCGCCAGCGTTGTTGAAGCCCATACGGTTGCGCAGGCCGCGCTCTTCCATGAGGCGCCACAGACGCGGGGCGTCGTTGCCGGGTTGGGGGCGCGGGGTGACGGTTCCGATTTCGACGAAGGCGTAGCCGAGGGCACACATGCCGAGCACGGCCTGCGCATCTTTGTCCATCCCGGCCGCGAGGCCCAGACGCGAGGGCAGACGGCGCTGTCCCAGCGTCAGGGGGACCTCGACTCCGTTAACCATCCGGGTGGGGCTGTGGTGGGGATCGAGGTAGCCCAGTGTGGCGCGCATGAGTCCGCGCGTCGGGGCGAATCGGCCGGCCAGAGAAATTGCTCCCAGACCCAGGTGGTGTGCATCTTCCGGGTCGGAACGTGAGATGAAGTGTGTGAAAGCCCAGTTGTACGCGCGTCGGATCATGCTCCCTAGGATAGTTGATCAGTCCCACCATGCCCACCACCACCGCATGGATGATCCGTCTCGAACGAGGAGGCGCATCTCGTCGGGCGGGATCGCCTCCTCGCCAAGCCCGAGGACCGTGGCAAGCGTCAGCCAGTGCTGGTAGCTCGGATACCGCTCGTCGTCGATGGGGGCACCGGTGTGTGCGATGATCGCTGACTCGGGGACGAGCACGGTGTCGATGCTGACGCGTTCGTCTCGGCGAGGGGCACGGATGACGTATCCCTCGAGGCTCAGTCCGTCGATGCGCGAGGCGGCGCGCAGCAGGTCAATGATCCGAGGCGCGTTGTTCTGTCTATCGTCGCGTGCATCCTTCGGCAGCAGCGAGGCGAGGCGCCGCGCATCTGTGCCTGTGAGGTCAGCGAAACGCGCGTAATCTCCCAGGTCCCACCCGTCGCACAGGTAGGGGGTGAGGAGAGTGGCAATTCCTCGGTCGTCGAGCCAGTGGGCGGGGCCGTACAGGCCTTCCGGGGTCGGCTCGTCATCCTCACATCCGATAGTGCAGGCGGGCAGCAGTGTGGTCGTCGTGTGCATGATGCATCCTTCTCGTCGTTGTCGGGGCGCCGATGCTCCGACACGACCAGGATGACCCGCGTAAGGAGGTGGAATCTAGCGCGACGGTGACCCCTGTGGATACAGGTTCGGCCGCGACGGACCCTGTGGATAAAACGCGTCGGCCCCGCCACCATGTGGATGGGGCGGGGCCGACGGGGTTTGTGGATTACTTTGGGAACTGTCCGCGGTCAACCTGGGGGCGCGGCGAGCGCCAGCGACGCGGCATGATCATGCGGGAGAAGGTGTAGTACCCGGTGCCGGAGGGGATGTCGTCGCGTGGGTGTGCTTGCGCAAACGTGCGCTTGACCTTGCGCCACACGAGGAAGGACTCGACTGCGGTGATGATGAAGGAGCCGTACATGAGGATCGACGATCCGTAGAGCAGGTAGGCCTGGTACTGCAGCGGGATCTTGTTGCCGAGCATCGAGAGCAACATGATGAGGATGATGGAGACCATCATGACGGCGAGGATCCACTCGGAGAAGGAGTGTCGTGCGTCCACGTAGTCGCGCACGAAGCGACGGGCAGCGCCCTTATCGCGTGCCGGGAGATATTTCTCCTCGCCGGTCACCAGCGCGCGCTGTTCAGCGTCGAAGCGTGCGTTGCGGGCGGCGCGTGCGGCACGTTTGGCTTCCTTGCGGTCCTTGGGAACCAGCGGGTGGATGCGGGCGGCCTCGGCGTCCTTACGCTTGGGCGTAGGACGGCCTTTTTTGCCGCCGGGCGTCGTTGAGACTGGCTCAACGTGCATCGAGGTCTCGTCGTTGTTGTTCTTGCTTCGTCCAAACACGGTTCAAGGCTAGCGGATAGCCTGCCCGCCTCGCACTCCCATGGTCTACCCTGGTCGTATGGCTGATACTTCACACACATTGTCGTCGTCCGTTTTGAGGGAGCGCCTGGAGGCTGCTTTCCCGTCTCTGCTGGAGGAACTCACGCAGCTCGTTGCGATTCCGTCGGTGTCGTCGGATCCTGCGCACGCCGCCGACGTGGAGCGCAGCGCCGAGCATATCCGCGAGCGTTTCGCGGCCCTTGGTCTGGATGCCAAGGTCCTGCGCGAAACCGCTGAGGATGGGACCGAGGGCAAGCCCGCGCTCGTTGCGCATTCGCCCCGCATCGAGGGCGCCCCGACCGTTCTGCTCTACGCCCATCACGACGTGCAGCCGGTGGGTGAGCTGAGCCGTTGGAGCTTGGATCCCTACAAGGCGGAGGTTCGTGGAGACCGCATTTACGGGCGCGGTTCTTCCGATGATGGCGCCGGCATTACGGTGCACCTGGGGTCCCTGTCGATCCTCGGCGAGGACCTGCCGGTCAACGTCGTCGTGTTCATCGAGGGTGAGGAAGAGATCGGCTCTCCCTCGTTCACCGCGTTCCTCGACGCGCACAAGGATGAGCTTGCCGCCGACGTCATCGTCGTGACGGATTCGTCGAACTGGAAGGTGGGCGAGCCCGCCGTCACCTCGACGCTGCGCGGCAACGCGATCGTGACCGTCGACGTGACCGTCGCGGACCATGCGGTGCACTCGGGCGCCTTCGGTGGCCCGCTGCTCGACTCTGTCGCGATCTCCTCGATGCTGATCGCCTCGCTCTTCGACGAGAAGGGTGACGTTGCGGTTCCGGGCCTGGGCGGTTCGGATCACGCGGACGTGGATTGGCCGGAGGAGGAGCTGCGCGCTGCGGCCGGTATGGTCGAGGGCCTGCAGTTGGCGGGTTCGGGCGACATCGCCGCCCGCATGTGGACCAAGCCCTCGATCTCGGTGATCGGTTTCGACGCGCGTCCCGTTTCTAACGCCTCGAATACGATTGCCCCGCACACGCGTTTCCGCCTGTCGATGCGCACGGTGCCCGGCGTTGATCCCGTCGAGGCTCAGACCAAGCTCGTCGACTACCTGCTCGCTCACGCGCCCTTCGGCGCGCGCGTCGAGGTGACGGCCGAGGATGCTGGTGCTGGCTACCAGGCGGACATGACCTCCCCCGTGACGAAGGCGCTGCACGAGTCCCTTACCGAGGCCTGGGGCGTTCCCTCGGTCAATATCGGCGTGGGCGGCTCGATTCCGTTCATTTCTGACTTCCAGCGCATCTTCCCGAGCGCGCAGGTCGTCGTCACCGGCGTTGAGGACCCGCTGACGAACGCTCACTCGGAGGATGAGTCGCAGTCGATTTCCGACCTGAAGGCCGCGATCCTCGCCGAAGCGCTTCTGCTGACGCGCGTGGCGGCCCTGTGAGTCGTGTTGTTATCGCCGGTCGGTGGGACGGGGGTATTCCCGCCTCGCCGACCGGCGACGCACTTGCTGCAATCGCTCGGGGCGTTCTTACCGGCGCCCCCAGTTCGACGGTGGTGACGCTTCCCGTCGGGACTGGACCAACCTTCGACGAGGCCGTGGCTGCGTTGCACTCCCAGGCCTCGTTCGTGCGCGTGCCGACGGATGCCTCGTCGTCGCGTGAGGCGGGCGTGTGCGTGGCGGAAACGCTCGGGATGCAGCGGACGGTCATCGTTGAGGGGGGACACAACGCTTCCCCGGACTGCGGCATCGGCTTTCTCGAAGGACTTCTCGGCGATAGCTGTATTGATCCGAGGCGGCCCGAGGTGCTTGCCGATGCGCTGACGCGCGCCCAGGGCCTCGTCGCTGATGCGGGCGTCGATCTTGTGTGCGCAGCGTCCACCGCGCGTCCACTGCTGGGCCTCGACTCGGTCCTTGCGGTCGCACCTGACCTGGAGCCGCTCGAGAACCAAGATATCGCCCTTACTGCTGCCCTCACGCAGGCGTTTGCGCATCGTCCGCTGGGGCGACGCCAGCTTTTAGAGGGCCAGGACGTTCACCCGGCGCGCCTGCGTGGCTCTGGAGCCGGCGGCGGTGTGGGAGCCGTCGTAGCTGCGATTGGTGGGCGCATCATCTCCACCGGGGATCTCCTGTCCCAGTTGCTCGATCTGGACGACATTATGGAGGGCTGCGACCTCGTGATCGTCGCCGAGCCCGAGCTATCCTCGCCGCTGCTCGCAGAGTCGACGCTCGATCGTGTGACGAGCGCCGCTGCGGCGCATGCCCTGCCCGTCGTTGCCATCACTCGCAGGTCCAGCCTCTCGCATTTTGAGAAGGCTGAATGGGGGCTTCACGGAGTGTTCGAGACGGAGGGATCCGTCATGCTCGAAGACGCCGGACGGCGCATCGCTCGCACCTGGTTACGCTGAGCGCGCACCCCAGCCGTGGCGCGTGGTCCGCGCGGGGGAGTAGTGTGTCAAAGGAATACGTCTATCCGTTACGAAAAGGAGCATCATGTCCGAGTCCGCAACTCAGGCTCCCACCCACGAGGTCATCCTCACCGACGTCGCAGCTGCGAAGGTGAAGAGCCTCCTTGAGCAGGAGGGTCGCGACGACCTGCGCCTGCGCATTGCCGTTCAGCCCGGTGGCTGCTCCGGTCTCATCTACCAGCTGTACTTCGATGACCGCACCCTCGATGGCGACGCGATTCGCTCCTTCGACGGCGTTGAGGTTGTCGTCGATCGTATGAGCGTTCCCTACCTGAGCGGTGCCACGATCGACTTCGCCGACACCATTGAGCGTCAGGGCTTCACCATCGATAACCCGAACGCCCAGAACACCTGCGCCTGCGGCGAATCCTTCCACTGAGTCGAAAGAACACTTTTCCATGATGTCCTCCCTGCGCCGCTTCGGCGCCATCGTCGGCGCAGCCGCCCTCGTTGTCGGGCTCGCGGCCTGCTCCGATGCTTCGTCGTCTTCGTCTTCCGCTCCCGCGGAGATCGACTACTCCGCCTGCTCGACGGACGATTCCGCTGACCAGAATGCGAACGTTGACCGCAGCGGCAAGGGAAATTTCCCGTCGATCTCCGGCGACGACACCCCCGTGATCGCCGCTGGCAAGGGTAGCGAGCCGACCGACAAGGTCCTCGTCAAGACCCTCAAGCAGGGCGATGGCGCGCTTGTGTGCCCGGGTGCCACGATCAAGGCGAACTACGTGGGCGCCCTGTGGAACGGCACCGTCTTCGATTCGTCCTACAAGAAGGGCGAGCCTGTCGAGTTTTCTCTCGAACAGGTCGTGAAGGGGTGGACCTACGGTCTGGCGCACACCCATGTCGGCGATCGCGTCGAGCTGGTCATCCCGGCATCCCTTGGCTACGGTGGCCAGGCTCGCGGTAACATCCCCGCGAACTCGACCCTCGTGTTCGTCGTGGACATCGTGGGTGTCGCCACCGAGAACCTGGCCGACGAGTCGGTTCTCAGCGGTGCGACGGCGACCGGCGAGGAGCTTCCCGCCGGTGTGACTGTGACCGGTGATCCCGGTGTCGAGCCGACTCTGACAATCGACGAGAGCGTCGCCGCGCCCACCGAGCAGAAGATCTACACGATCTACAAGGGCTCGGGCGAGGCACTCACAGATGACCAGACCGTCCTGTACAAGCAGGTTGTCGGAGGCTTCGGTGCGAGCGGACAGACGCAGTCCTCGTGGAGCCAGGCTCCCCTCCAGGCGCCCGTGAAGGACGCCGATCTGACGGGTGTGACCATTGGTTCTCGTCTGCTGATCGTCGCCCCGATCCAGGGCCAGGAAGCGCAGTCCGGCCAGGCGGCGACGCCCAACCGAGCGACTGTCTTTGTCGTCGACATCGTCGGCACGTCCTCGATGCAGTGACGATACGCCGACTCAGGTGACCATGAGCGGGCGGCTCCCAGTGTGGGAGCCGCCCGCTACCCGTTAGAATGGGGCCATCGCGTCGAATTGGCCGACATACGCAAGGAGAGCTTCCATGAGTGAAGAAACCGTTCAAATCCTGGTTTTCAGCGACGATAAGGACAGGCGTCAAGCTGTCATCAACGGCGTCGGACTGCGTGCTTCCAAGGACACGCCCCGCATCGAATGGGTGGAGGCTGCCACGGCTTTCGGCGTTCGTGACGCCTTCGATCAGCAGGATTTCGCGATGCTGATCCTCGATGCTGAGACGAAGAAAGAGGGCGGCATGTCTGTCGCCCAGGATCTGCGTGAGACCCGTGACGGCGTTCCCCCGATCGTGTTCCTGACCGCGCGCCCGCAGGACGAGTGGCTGGCCACGTGGGCCGGAGCAGCGGCGGTTGTGGCCGATCCGATCGACCCGATCATCCTGCAGGAGACCGTCGCCGACGTGCTGCGTGGAGCCAAGTGATGGCTGCTCAGGAGTGGGCGCCGATCATTCAGGCGCTGACCGCGGGGGAGAGCCTCGATTACGGTCAGTCGTACTGGCTGATGGATCAGGTGATGAGCGGTGAACTGGGTGAGGCGCGTCTTGCCTCCTTCCTGACCGCCATGGCCATGAAGGGCGCCACGGTTGACGAGATCCACGGCCTCGCCGATGGCATGCAGGATCACGCCGCACACGTCGATCTGCCCAGCCGCGCCCTCGATATCGTGGGGACAGGCGGCGACGGGTACAAGACCGTGAACATTTCGACAATGTCCGCCATCGTGCTCGCAGCGATGGGCATCCCGCTCGTCAAGCACGGCAACCGTGCGTCGACCTCGAAGTCGGGATCCGCGGACGTTATTGAAGCGCTCGGTGTCAACCTCGACCTTGACGCCGACGCCCTGCGCCGCGTCTTCGATGAGGTGGGCATCGCGTTCCTGTTCGCCAATAAGATGCACCCCTCGATGCGTTTTGCCGCCCCCGTGCGCCGCGCGCTCGGTTTCCCCACGGCCTTCAACGTCCTGGGGCCGCTGACGAATCCGGCGCGCGTGCAGGCGTGCGCGATCGGCGCGTCGCGTGAAGAGAACGCGCGACTCATGGCGGGCGTCTACGCCTCGCGCGGCCTGAGCGCGCTCGTCTTCCGGGGCGCGAACACGGGCCTCGATGAGCTGACCACCACCGACAAGAATCAGGTGTGGATCGTCTCGGGCGGATCGGTGACTCCGACCGAGTTCGACGCCCGTGAGTCCCTGGGTATGGCCTCGTCCTCCATTGAGGATCTCGCCGGCGGTGAGGCAGCCGAGAACGCGGCCGTTGCCCGCGATGTGCTGTCGGGCGGCGGCGCGGATGCCGTTCGTGACGCCGTCGCGCTCAATGTCGGTGCCGGCATCCTGGCCTGGGAGGGCCTGGAGAACCCGGTGACGCAGGCCGACTTTGCCGAGCGCATGCGCGGTGCCGTCGAGCGCGCCCTGGGTGCGCTGGCCGATGGCTCGGGTGCGCGACTCATCGAGCGTTGGGTAGAAGCGTCGAACGCATAAGGAAAAACCTGCGTCAGGTGCGCGGGTCTGTACGTCGATGGGCGGTTGCGTGGGCCAGGAGCTCGCGCAGCCGCCCGTCGCGTAGCGGGCTGGCCGTCGGCTGTGCCCAGGGGAGGGGACCGTTCCATTCGACGAGGCGCGTTCCCTCGCGGGCCAGCTCGGCGCACAGAAGCGCTGTTTCTGCCCACGACGCGCAGCTTGCTGCGACGCCGTCGGTCTCGATGGGTGTCGTGGACGTCAGAACGTCGATCCATGGGGATGGGTCGGTGTGCGGCGGAATGACGACGGAACTGAGATAGCGGCCGTGGGAGGCGACGTGCATGATCCAACCTTTCTCGCCCCCGTCTCTGCGTGATCCCCACACGATGCGCGGTGCTGCCAGGATCGGTCGCATTGTCGCGCGTTCGACGCCCGTCATGTAGGCGCTCAGGTCATCGCGAGCGGCCGCAGCGGGCTCGTATAGTCCCTGGGAGGAGAGCCTCTCCATGAGCGCGGTGAGCGCGTGTGGAACGGCCAGCGTCGATGCGGCCACGGCCTCGTGAAGGAGCTCCGGCCTGTGGGCGGGATCGGCCTGGGCTAAGACGCGTTCGATCGCTCCCGCTGCCCGCAGGGCGTGCGCGCGCGTGCCGAAGGGACCGAGGGCGCACGGTAGCTCATCGAGCGTGACGGACTGTACCACGCGAGGTTGGTCGGCCTCGGCAATGACCCAGTGCTGGGATCCCTGACGCGTCGATGCTGAATTGTAGGGTGGTGCCAGTTCCCTGATATCGCGCAGTTCCCGGATCCTCGCCTCGAGAATGGAAGCGGTGGGATAGGGGCGCACGCCCGCGGCGATGGAGACCATGCGCTGGACTTTCGAGCGCTTCTCCGCTTTTGTGTAGTAGCTGCTCACGCGCGAGCGCAGGGATGAGGCCGACCCGACGTAGAGCGTGTCCCCAGCCGTATCGATGAAGTGATACACCCCCGGGGAGGTGGGGAGGTCCGCGACGAAGGATGGAGTGGAGGGGCGGCGCGCGGGTGCTTGTTCGGTGAGAGCAACGAGGTCCTCGACGTCGGTGGCACCCGCCCCCGCGAGTAAGTCGATGAATCCCAGGAGGATTTCAGCGGTTGCGCGTGCATCTCCGAGCGCGCGGTGCTCGGGGACGGTGGCGGTACCGAAGTACGACGCGATCGTGCCGAGCTTGTGATTACGCACGAGCGGGCGGGGCAACGCGAGGCGCGCGAGAGCTAGCGTGTCGACAACGCGGATGCGAGGCCACGGGAGGGAGGATGCGCGGGCTGCTCGGCGCAAGAATCCCACGTCGAAGGAGGCATTGTGAGCGACGAGGACCGGGCCGCCCTTCGTGCCGAGGCCAGACCAGTCCATGAACCGCTCGAGCACCGAGGCGATCGGGTCGGCGTTCGCGACCATCGCCGGTGTAATCCCCGTCAGCGACGTGATGAATGGCGGAATGGGGCGCGAGGGCTTCACGAGCGAAGAAAACTCATCCGTGATGGCACCGTCTTGCACGCTCACTGCGCCGATCTCAGTGATTTCCGCGCCAGCTCCGAGCCCCGTCGTTTCCAGGTCGACAATCACCCAGCGTCCGCCCGAGGCCGGGGTCCCAACGGCGTCCAGGCTGGGCTGTAGCTCGACAGATGAGGCCCGGGACAGGGCTTGCGACACCACGGATCGGGCGAAAGGCCGGGCCGACTCACCGGGCGTTATGGTTTCCCCACAATCGCGCACGGGAGTCTGTTTCGTCATACAGTTGATACTAATTCGTTCGCGCGCTCGCGCGCCCGTCGAGACTTCAGGAGTGACAGTGGCGTTCTATCAGGCTCTCAAGGCGACCGGCAGCCCCGTTCTGAAGGCGGCCTATCACCCGTGGATCCGCGGCAAGGAGAACATTCCTGCCGAAGGACCCGCCATTCTCGCGTCCAATCACAATGCCGTATGGGATTCGGTGTTCCTGCCGATGATGCTCGACCGCGAGGTCGTTTTCATGGGAAAGGCCGACTACTTCACGGGCACCGGTCTCAAAGGGTGGATGACGAAGGAGTTTATGCGTGCCGTGGGCACCATCCCCGTCGACCGTACCGGTGGCCGCGCGTCCGAGGCGGCTCTGAACGCCGGACTCAAGCGCCTGCGTGACGGTGAACTTTTCGGCATCTACCCCGAAGGAACACGCAGCCCCGATGGGCGTCTCTACCGCGGCAAGACCGGCGTTGCGCGCCTTGCCCTCCTCTCCGGCGCACCCGTTATTCCCGTGGCGATGATCGGCACCCATGCCGCGCAGCCGATCGGCCAAAAGATCCCGTCCCGTACGAATATCGGCATGGTGATCGGCGAGCCCCTGGACTTCTCGCGTTACCGCGGCCTCGACAAGGACCGCTACGTGCTGCGGGCCATCACCGACGAAATCATGTACAACCTCATGCTCCTGTCTGGGCAGGAGTACGTGGACCTGTATGCCGCTGACGTCAAGGCGCAGCTGGCAGCAGAGGGCGCCTTCGAGGGACCGGTTCCCTCCAACGGTCGCCCCGCGCCCGGTGGGCGCACCGCCCCCGACGTCCCCGTGCCCACCGCCCCCGAGGAAGAGAGCGGCGAGGAGCAGGAGGCCTCGGACAAGGAGTAATGGCTGTTCGCCGTCATCTCACGATTGGGGCACGCATTCGCGTTTCGTGGGACGGGTGTCCTTGGCGAAACGCGATGTGGGCCGGGTAGAATGAACTGTGCCCTGCACACGCGCGCCTTCGCGCACTAGGCAGCCCATCGGGCAGCCGGGGTGACGCGGAGCGTGCATGCACGCGCGGGGCCGTACCTAACCAACCTGAGAAAGGTGACATTCATGTCGGTCCGTCGTGTTGCCCTGCTGACCGCAGGTGGCTTCGCCCCGTGCCTGTCCTCCGCCGTCGGTGGACTCATCGAGCGCTACAACGAAATTGATCCCACGGTTGAGATCATCGCTTACCAGAACGGCTACCACGGCCTGCTCACCGGCAACTACGTGCTGGTCGACGAGGAAGCTCGCAAGCACGCTGCCGTCCTGCACCGTTTCGGCGGCTCCCCGATCGGTAACTCCCGTGTCAAGCTGACCAACAAGAAGAACCTGGTCGAGCGCGGCCTCGTCTCCGAGGATGAGGACCCGCTGCAGAAGGCTGCCGAGCAGCTGCGCGCTGACGGCGTTGACGTCCTGCACACCATCGGTGGCGACGACACCAACACGACGGCCGCCGACCTGGCCGCCTACCTGGAGGAGCACGACTACCACCTGACCGTCGTGGGCCTGCCCAAGACGATCGACAACGACGTTGTGCCGATCCGCCAGTCCCTGGGCGCCTGGACCGCGGCTGAAGAGGTCTCCGAGTACTCCCAGAACATCATCGGCGAGCACCGCTCCAACCCCCGCATGCTCATCATCCACGAGATCATGGGCCGCCACTGCGGTTGGCTGACGGCCGCCGGTTCGCAGCGCTACCACGAGTGGCTCAAGACCCAGGAGTGGGTGCCCTCGATCGGTCTGTCGAAGGAGCGTTGGGACATCCACGCCATCTTCCTGCCCGAGATGAAGATCGACCTGGATGCCGAGGCCAAGCGCCTCAAGGCCATCATGGACGAGCAGGGCAACGTCAACATCTTCCTGTCCGAGGGCGCTGGCGTCCCCGAGATCATCGCGGAGATCGAGGCTGCCGGCGGCGAGGTCCAGCGCGATCCCTTCGGCCACGTCAAGCTCGACACGATTAACCCCGGCCAGTGGTTCGCCAAGCAGTTCGCCGAGAAGATCGACGCTGAGAAGGTCATGGTCCAGAAGTCCGGCTACTTCTCGCGTTCTTCGCGTGCCAACGCCGACGACCTGCGCCTCATCAAGTCGATGACCGACCTCGCAGTCGAGTGCGCCTTCAAGGGCGAGTCCGGCGTTATCGGCCACGACGAGGAGGACGGTGACCGCCTGAAGGCCATTCCGTTCCCGCGCATCGCGGGCGGCAAGCCCTTCGACATTTCCGCCCCCTGGTTCGTCGAGATGATGGCTGAGATCGGCCAGACCGTCGAGCCCGCTGGCGAGTGAGTCGCTGCGCGTGATTCCTTCGATCACTCCCGGACGCGGCGGTGAGCCTGTGCGTAAGCCTCGCTCCCGCCGCGTCCCCGAGCGTCTGTGGTCACCCGAGTCCGGGGAGCGTGCTCCCTGGGACACGTGGCGTGGCCTGGACGCAGCCCAGCAGCCTACCTACGCGGACGCGGAACATCTCAGTGATGTGACGGCGCAGCTGCGCCGCCAGCCGCCGCTCGTGTTCGCCGGGGAGGTTGACGATCTGCGCACGTGGATGGGTGCGGCTGCCCGCGGCGAGGCCTTCGTCCTGATGGGCGGGGACTGCGCTGAGACCTTCGCTGAGGCGACGGCGGATCATGTGCGCCTGAAGATTCAGACCCTGCTGCAGATGGCGGTCGTCCTCACGTATGGCGCGTCTCTGCCGGTCATCAAGGTCGGCCGTATTGCGGGTCAGTACGCCAAGCCGCGCTCGTCCGACATGGAGACGCGTGAGGGTGTGACGCTGCCGAGCTACCGCGGCGATGCGGTGAACTCCTTCGAGTTCACCCCCGAGGCGCGCGAGCCGGATCCGCAGCGCCTTCTGTCGCTGTACAACCACGCCGCGTCGACGCTGAACCTGATTCGTGCGTTCACGAAGGGCGGCTACGCTGACCTGCGTCAGGTGCATCGCTGGAATCAGGGCTTCATGTCGAATCCGGCGTATGCGCGCTATGAGTCGCTCGCGGAGGACATCCACCGCGCGATCAAGTTTATGGGTGCCGCTGGCGTCGATTTCGAGACACTGCGCGACGTTGACCTGTATTCGTCGCACGAGGCGTTGCTGCTCGAGTACGAGTCGGCGATGACCCGGATCGATTCGCGCACCGGCGAACCGTACAACACGTCTGCCCACTTCCTGTGGGCGGGGGAGCGGACCCGTGACGAGGAGGGCGCTCACATTGAGCTGCTGTCGCGCGTTCGTAACCCGATTGGGGTCAAGCTTGGTCCGGCGACCACACCGGACCAGATGCTTTCGCTGATTGATCGTTTGAATCCGGATGGTGAGGAGGGGCGTCTGTCGTTCATTACGCGTATGGGCGCCGGCCGTATCCGCGAGGCTCTTCCGCCGCTGCTGGAAGCCGCCCGTGAGGATGGTCGCCCCGTCACGTGGATGACCGATCCGATGCACGGCAATACGATCACGTCGTCGACCGGATACAAGACGCGTCGTTTTGAGACGGTCATGGATGAGGTCCGTGGCTTCTTTGAGGCTCACGAGGCTGCGGGCACTGTGCCTGGTGGCCTGCACGTCGAACTCACGGGTGATGATGTCACCGAGGTGATCGGCGGCAGTGAGCATATCGATGACGAGGCCTTGCGGGACCGTTACGAGACGCTCGTAGACCCGCGTCTGAACCATCAGCAGAGCCTGGAGATGGCCTTCCAGGTTGCTCAGTACCTGGCGCAGGGTTCCTCACACGAGGAGTGATCCCTCGAACGAGTAGATCCCCGGCCTCGTCGAATTGGACGAGGCCGGGGATCTTTCGTTGGATGCGTGGGCGTCGGACGCGGCGTCGCGTCAGACGATGGTGATCGTGACGACGCTACCCTTCTTGAGCATTGTGCCAGCGGCGGGATCACTCTGGCGGACGGTGCCGAAGAAGCCGCCGAGAATCGCTTCCTCTTGGACGGTAAAGCCGGCTGCTTCGAGCACGCTCCTGGCATCGTCGCGCTGGCGGCCAACGACGTCGGGCACCGCGACCTTTTCGGGGCCCTTCGATACCGTGTAGGCGACGGTGTCGCCCCGGTGCAAGATGGAGCCCTCTGCGGTCTGCTGAGAGATGACCTGGCCTTGTGCGACCGTGTCGGAGAACGCTTCGGTGGGCGCTGCGGCGAGGCCGAGTCCTTCGATCGCCTTCTTCGCGGCGTCCGCGCTCATCCCGTTGAGGGAGGGTACGGTGAGAGGTTCGCGTCCCTTGGACAAGACGACGTCGATGGCCGTGTCGTGCGGTACCGAGGTACCGGACGGCGCGGACTGGGAGATGACCTGTCCCTGTGGTACCTCCTCGGAGTAGGCGTCCGTGATTGCGCCGAGGGCCAGGCCTGCGTCGGAGAGTGCCTTCTTCGCATCGTCCTGGGTCTTGCCGCCCACGTCGGGTACGGTTTTCATGTCGACACCCTTGGACACGTAGAGCTGCACGTCGGCTCGCTTATGGACCGGGGTTCCACCCTCAGGGTCGGAGCGAGTGACGGAACCGGTTGCGACGTCGTCCGAAAACTCCTCCTCGACGGAGAAGGCCAGCCCCATCGCGCCCAGATCGGTCTCAACGTCTGCGAGGGGGCGCCCATCGGTGGCGGGCATCGTCAGGTAGGAGCCGGGGCCGTATTCGGTCCACCACCAGGTGCCTCCAATTCCCGCCACCGCGAGCAGGAGGACGACCAGGCTCACCCACAGGGCTGCACGCTTGTATGTTGTCGTCGTGCCCGCCTCCTCGGGCGTTGGGATCGGCGCAGAGGTGTGGACCGTTGTGACGGTTGAAGGGGCAGGAAGCGGCCTCGTGAACTGTGCGGACATCACCTCCGTGTTCAGTGCTGTAGTTTCAGAGGCGCCGGAGCGGTCGGCGGGGGCGACTTCTGCGCGCCGACTCGCCAGCTCGGCCGGAATGGCGGCGGCTGCTCGCGTCACCAGGTCGATGGCTTCGGAGGCGTCGGCCGGGCGAGAGGCGGGGTCGCGGGCCGTCAGCGCCGCGACGAGATCGTCGATTTCGCGGGGGATCCAGGGCTGGGAAGCCGAAGGCTTGGGGACGTCATCAGCGACGTGATGGGTGGCGATCTGCAGCGGTGATTCGCCTGCCCACGGCACAGTGCCGGTCAGCATCTCGTACAGCATGATGCCCACGGAGTAGATATCCGAGCGTGCGTCGGCTTGCGCTGTGGTGGCTATTTCCGGCGCGATGTACGCCACGGTTCCGAGCATGTTGCCCGTCGACGACATGGAGACCTCGGAGGCCGCTCGCGCCAGACCGAAGTCAGTGACCTTCGCGGGGCCGTCGGTTGGAACGAGGATGTTCTCTGGCTTAATGTCGCGATGGATCACGCCGACGCGGTGAGCGGCACGCAGAGCCTCAAGGGTATCGGTCGTGTAGCGCAGGGCCTGGGGAATAGTAAAGGCGCCCTGCGCGCGCAGCAGCTGGCGCAGGTTCGTTCCGTCGATGAGCTCCATGACGAGGAAGCCCTGACCGGTGATGACACCCTGGTCGAAGACGGAGACGACACCGGGGTGAACGATGCGTGCTGCGGATCGTGCCTCGCGGCGGAAGCGTGCAACGAAGTCCTGGGAGTCCGCCAGGTGAGGATGCATGACCTTGAGGGCGACGGGTCGATCAAGGCGTTCGTCCTGTGCGATGTACACGGTGGCCATGCCGCCACGCGCGAGCCTGCGCGTCACTCGGTACCGTTCGTCGACGAGGAGGCCGATCAACGGGTCCGTCTGGTCGAATGTCTGTTCATCGCTCACTTGCTCGATTCTATGGGAGTTTTCGCGAAATTATCGGAAGTGCCCACCTCGGTGCGGCGCATGAATGGGGTAGTCTTGCGCTCATGACCAGTGTTGATATCACCGTGCTCTCCGCCGACGAGGTGTGCCGTCTCCTCGGTATCGAAGAACGTCGCCTCAAGCAGCTGATCCGCGATCGTGTCCTCATCGAGGCGCGCGACGGTAACGGGGCGCGTGGCATCCCTCAGGACGTGATCGTCAAGGGCGAAAACGGCTGGGAGCCGCTCCCATTCCTGCAGGGAACGCTCACCCTCCTGGCGGATGATGGCTTCACGGCCGAGGAATCGTTGGCGTGGCTGTATGCCGTTCAGGACGAGCTCGGCGAGCGCCCGATCGATGCGCTGACGTCGGGTCGCCATCACCGGGTCAATCGCATCGCCTCGACGCTGGCCTTCTAACCCACCGCCTCGGGCTCAGGCTCGCCGAGCGGTGAGTATTGAGCATAGCTCGCGCAGCATCGCGCGGGAATCGTCGTCGAAGGTCGAGGCCTCGAGCGCGGCGTGCCCGTCGGCGACCAGGCGCGCGATCTCAGCCTCGTGGGGGCCGCGACCGTTGGACGCAACGATGCGGGTCGCCGCGCTGATCTGCGTCGCCGAGGCTTCGGCCACCCCGAGGACGTCGGTGAGGGCGGACCGCTCGGCGGGGGAGGAGGCCTCCCAGGTGAGAGCCAGGAGGACCGTGCGCTTTCCTTCGCGCAGATCATCGCCCGCTGGTTTTCCGGTCACCGCGGGGTCTCCGAAAACGCCGAGGTCGTCGTCGCGTAGCTGGAATGCCAGTCCCCAGGGCGTCAGGATCTCTTCGAGGCTCTGGGTGAGTGCGTCCCCGTCGTCGAGCGTGGGCGCGCCGCAGATGGCTCCCAGGACTGCGGGGTGAACGACCGAGTAGTGAGCCGACTTATGGAGTGCGACCTCCAGCGCGTCACGGACGTTCAGTGCGTCCGTGCGTTCGGGGTCCAGAGGGCTCTGCTCGGCGACGATATCGAGGTATTGGCCGAGTGCCACCTCTGCGTGCATGTCGGCAAAGCGGCGCGCGAACGTCCGTGCGCGTTTGTCGTCGAGTGTGAGCGCCTGCTCGTCTGCGGCGGCGGTCGCGGCGGAAAACAAAAAGTCTCCAACGAGGATCGCGGCGTGTGTTCCGAAATCTGAAGACGAGCCGATCCACGAGTGCGATGCGTGATGGGTGGCGAGGCTGCGATGAGGGGTCGGCATGCCGCGACGCTCATCTGCCTTGTCGATGATGTCATCGTGAACGAGAGCGCTGGCCTGGTAGAGCTCGAGCGCTGCGCTGAGGTGGGGCAGGGCAACGTCTTCGACTGGAATGTCTGCCCCGAGCGAGTAGCCGATATGTGCCATGAGAGCCCGGAACCGCTTCCCTCCGGCAACGGACGCGAGCACGGCCTCGGAAAACTCCTCGGATCGGCACGATGCACCGGCGCGCATAAGAAGGTGGGCGAGGCTTGAGGCCGTTGCCTCGTCAATGTGCGGACGCAGCGTCGCGAAACTGTCGCTCAGAGTCATGAGGTAACTCTAACTGAGGTTGCGCTCGAAGCGGAGGCCAATGCGGGGCATCCTCACACCTACCGTCAGGAAAACTACGAAGCAAAGCACTAGACTGGCAACGGTATGCCGATTTGCAATCGGCTCTGTTGTGCATGCCCATCAATGAAAGGGACCCGTGTGAGTGCATCTCGCGCTTCGGCAAAGGACTCCGCGACGACTGAGGAAACCACGGAGGTGACGACCCCCGCGAAGAAGACGACGCGCGCCAAGAAGGCCACGGCCACCGCGGCTAGTGCACCAGCCGAGGAAAAGAAGTCGGCCGCGAAGAAGGCGCCGGCGAAGAAGGCTCCCGCGAAGAAGACGACGAAGAAGACCGACGCCGCCGAGGCTGATAAGCCCGCGGCGAAGAAGGCTCCTGCCAAGAAGACCGCAAAGAAAGCCGACGCTGACGTGGAGAAGGCCGCGAAGAAGCCTGCGGCCAAGAAGCCGCGCGGTCGCAAGAAGAAGGACGAGGAAATCGTCGAAGAGGTTGCCGTCGAGGAACTCGATGACACCGTCGTGGAAGACTTCGAGCCCACGGGCGAAGATCTTGAGGATCCCGATCTCGAGGCAGACGCCGACGATGAGGAAGTGACCGACGCCGAGGAAGAGTCCGAGGAAGAGGATCCGAAGGTCGCTGAGGGTGCTGCGCTGCGTGAACGCACCAACGCCGGCATTCATGTCAAGGGTGGTTTCGTGGTCTCGGATTCCGACGAGACCGACGAGCCTGTTCAGCAGGTGACTGTCGCCGGTGCGACCGCCGACCCGGTGAAGGACTACCTCAAGCAGATCGGTAAGGTTTCCCTGCTGAACGCGGAGCAGGAAGTTGACCTTGCTCGCCGTATCGAGGCTGGCCTGTACGCCGAGTACAAGCTGAAGAACCAGGCCGACGAGATGACCAGCCGCGAGCGTCGTGAGCTGCACTTCCTCGCCCAGGATGGTCAGCAGGCAAAGAACCACCTGCTCGAGGCGAACCTTCGTCTGGTTGTGTCGCTGGCCAAGCGATACACCGGTCGCGGCATGCAGTTCCTGGATCTCATCCAGGAAGGCAATCTCGGCCTCATTCGCGCCGTGGAAAAGTTTGACTACACCAAGGGCTACAAGTTCTCGACCTACGCCACCTGGTGGATCCGTCAGGCGATCACCCGTGCGATGGCGGACCAGGCCCGCACGATTCGTATTCCCGTCCACATGGTGGAGGTCATCAACAAGCTGGCCCGCGTGCAGCGTCAGATGCTGCAGGACCTGGGCCGTGAACCCACGCCGGAGGAACTGGCCAAGGAACTCGACATGACCGCCGAGAAGGTCGTCGAGGTTCAGAAGTACGGCCGCGAGCCGATTTCGCTGCACACGCCTCTGGGCGAGGACGGCGATTCTGAGTTTGGTGACCTCATTGAAGACTCCGAGGCTATCGTCCCGGCGGATGCGGTGTCCTTCACCCTGCTGCAGGAGCAGCTCCACCACGTGCTGGATACGCTCTCCGAGCGTGAGGCGGGCGTCGTGTCGATGCGCTTTGGTCTGGGCGATGGTCAGCCGAAGACGCTCGACGAGATCGGCAAGGTCTACGGCGTGACGCGTGAGCGTATCCGCCAGATCGAGTCCAAGACGATGTCGAAGCTGCGCCATCCGTCGCGTTCGCAGGTGCTGCGCGATTACCTCGACTGACGCGCAACCGTCATTCATGGGGGCTGGGAACAAACGTTCCTGGCCCCCATGACAATATCGTCACAAAGCTCGTTTGTTCGGGTGCCTCCATCGCACAGCGGGGTCCGATAGGGCAGGATGATGACATGCTTGAGGGTGCGTTGATTCTTGTTGTGACTGTCGTTCTTGTCCTCGTCGTCGCCGGTGGTGTCGTGGCGGTGCTGGCTCTGTCTCGTCGTAGCGCGGACGAGTGGAAGGGTGTCATCAAGCGAGAGAGCGAAGAAATCGCGGACGAGGTGAAGACTCATCATTCGCTTCCCAAGCGCGCCTCGACGTCCCCCGATGGTCCCGTGGTGCCGCGGACAGCTTCCCTGCAGTCTCTCCTTCAAAATGCTGAGTCACGGAGCGCATACTTCGACGCTGACCGCTTGCCGGGCATTGATCGGCTGGAGACGGTCACCGGCCGCGTGAGTGAACGCTTTGATCGCGGTCGTCGGGGCTCCGACGGGGCGAACACGTCAGCCCAGGAGTAGACGCAGGCCTCAGGCAGTGATGCTGCGCTCAGGTTTTCTGTGAAGAGCGTCCATAGGGGATAATGACCCTATGGACGCTTTTATCTCCACTCTCCAGTCGCCGTGGGCGGTCGTTATCGGCCTGGTGGTTGCTGTGCTGATCGGTGTGCTCATCCGCATCGCCGTCAGTTCCAAGCGCCGCTCCACGGACGACGTCAGTATCCCCGTTCAGCCGCAGGTTTCTGCCGAAGCACCCGGTGACGTGCCCGCTTCTGCCCCGCAAGAAGGTGGCGATGAGCCTCGCGCTGGCCCGTCTGATACACCTGTGTCGGCCTCCGAGGAGCCTTCTGAGGCACCCGCCACCCCGGCCTCGTCCATCGAGCGCCCAGAACCTGTGCGCGGTCGCATGGAGCGTCTGCGCGAACGCCTCGCGTCCTCCGGTTCGCTGGGGCGCGCCATTCTCGGTGTTCTGAGCCGAGGCCAGCTCAGCGCTGCTGACTGGGAGGAGATCGAGGAATCGCTCCTTATCGCCGACCTCGGCCTTGAGGCTACCGACACGCTGATGGAGGCGCTCAAGCGCCGCGTCGCCGTCGAGTCCGTCACGGATGAGGCGCGCATCCGCGAGATCCTGCGCGAGGAGTTGCTCGCGCTCGTCGGCCCCGACATGGATCGCTCCCTCAACCTTGAGCGCCCGGAGGTCGACGGCGTTACGAAGCCTGCCGTTGTCCTCATGGTGGGCGTCAACGGTACCGGTAAGACCACGACCGTCGGCAAGCTGGCGCGTATCCTCGTGGCAGAAGATAAGTCTGTGATCCTCGGTGCCGCCGATACCTTCCGCGCGGCCGCCGCCGACCAGCTCGCTACGTGGGGCGAGCGCGTGGGCGTGGATGTCGTCCGTAGCGATCGCGAGGGTGCCGACCCGGCTTCCGTCGCCTTCGAGGCCGTGCGCGAGGGCGTGGAGCGTGACGTCGATGTGGTCCTCGTCGATACGGCGGGACGCCTGCAGAACAAGTCCACGCTGATGGACGAGCTCGGCAAGATCAAGCGCGTGATGACGAAGCAGGCTCCGGTTTCCGAGGTCCTCCTCGTCCTCGACGCCACCACCGGCCAGAACGGCATGAAGCAGGCCGAAGTGTTCGCGCAGGCTACCGGCGTGACCGGTATCGTTCTGACGAAGCTTGATGGCTCTGCGAAGGGTGGCATCGTCGTGTCCGTGCAGCGTGCGCTGGGCGTACCCGTCAAGTTCGTCGGCCTCGGCGAGGGCGCCGATGATCTTGCGCCCTTCGATCCGCAGGGCTTCGTTGACGCGATCGTGGGCTGCGCGCAGGGCTGAACCCTTCACTCATGACGCGCCCCGGCCCCGGTGAGGAGACTCCCGGGGCCGAGGTGCGCTAACCTGTGCCTAGTACAGCCGCCATCTTGGGAGTAAACACGTGTTTGGAAACCTGTCAGATCGCCTGACCCAGTCCTTCCGCAGCCTGCGCAGCCGCGGCGTCCTGACCGAGTCGGACGTTGATCACGCGATTTCCGACATTCGGCGCGCCCTCATCGACGCCGACGTCGCGCTCCCCGTCGTTCGTCAGTTCACCACGCAGGTGCGTGAAAAGGCCTACGGCGCGGCCCGCTCCAAGGCTCTCAACCCCGGCCAGCAGGTCGTCTCCATCGTTCACGAGGAACTCGTCGAGATCCTCGGTGGCGCGACGCGTGAGCTGACCTTCGCCGAGTCTGGTCCCACGGTCTTCATGCTCGCGGGTCTTCAGGGTGCCGGTAAGACCACGCTGGCGGGCAAGCTCGGCAAGTGGCTGCGCGAGGAGGGCAAGACCGTCCTCCTCGTTGCTTCCGACCTCCAGCGTCCCAACGCTGTCCAGCAGCTGCAGGTTGTTGGCGAGCGCGCCGGCGTCAAGGTGTGGGCACCCGAACCCGGCAACGGTGTCGGTGACCCTGTCGAGGTCGCGCGAAGCGGTGTCGAGTTCGCGCGCCAGAGTGGCATTAACGTGGTCATCGTCGATACGGCCGGTCGCCTCGGTGTTGACCAGGAGATGATGGACCAGGCGATCGCAATCCGCGATGCTGTGAATCCGCACGAGATCATGTTCGTCCTCGACGCCATGGTCGGTCAGGACGCGGTCTCCACCTCCACGGCTTTCCGTGACGGCGTCGGCTTTACGGGCGTTGTCCTGTCGAAGCTGGATGGCGACGCGCGCGGTGGCGCCGCGCTGTCCGTGCGTGGCGTGACGGGCGCGCCGATTCTCTTTGCGTCCACGGGTGAGGGTCTCGATGACTTCGAGCGCTTCCACGCTGATCGTATGGCGGGACGCATCCTCGACATGGGTGACATTCTCACCCTCATCGAGCAGGCCGAAAAGAAGATGGACGCCGAGGAGGCGGAGAAGGTCGCGGCCAAGGCGATGGCCGGCCAGCTGACCCTCGCCGACTTCCTGAGCCAGCTGCAGCAGATCAAGAAGCTGGGCTCGATGAAGAAGATGCTCGGCATGATCCCGGGTGCCGCGCAGATGCGCGAGCAGATCGAAAACTTTGACGAGCGCGAGGTGGATCGTGTTGAGGCCATCGTCCGCTCGATGACCCCCGCCGAGCGTGAGGATGTCTCGATCCTCAACGGGTCGCGTCGCGCGCGTATCGCCCGCGGTTCTGGCACGACCGTCACCGAGGTCAATCAGCTCGTGCAGCGCTTCGAGGCCGCGCGCGAGATGATGGCGCAGATGGGGCAGATGGGCGGCGGCGTGCCCGGCATGGGCGCGCTTCCCGGACGCGGCGGCAAGGCCAAGCAGAAGGCTAACGCTCGTAAGGCGCAGGCTCAGCGTGCACGCATGAAGAAGAGCGCGCGTTCTGGTAATCCCGCGAAGCGTCGCCAGCAGGAGCTTGAGGCCATGCTGCCTCCTTCGGAGCGTAGCGCTCCCAAGGGCTCGTCCTTCGGCGTCGCGCAAGAGGCTCCCGCTCCGCGTCCGACGATCGACGATCTGCCGGACGACGTCAAGCGGATGCTCGGCCAGCTCTGAGCCATGGAGTTCTCCGGGCTCGCCCTGTGGGCGGAGACTGAGTCCGAGCGCCCTCAGTGGGCGAGGGGTACGTGGCGTGTCGATGGCGGAGTGATCCGCCGTGTGAGCGATGAGGAAACCGCGCCCTCGGTCGGTTTTATCGTCCCCGGCATGGTAGATACTCACTGTCATATCGGATACTCGGCAACGGGTTCGGTGTCCGAATCCGAGATGGTGGAGCAAGCCCGAGCAACGCTTGCGAGCGGCGTCACGCTCGTGCGTGATTGCGGCGTACCGCTCGATAACTCGCCCGCGGCTCACGCCACCGGCCTCCACCTAATCCGCTGTGGTCGCCACGTCGCGCGCCCCAAGCGCTACATGCGCGATCTGCCGCTCGATGTTGAGGACCAGGGCGAGCTTCCCGACGTCCTCGCGTCGATGGCATCCGTATCGGATGGCTGGGTGAAGATCGTCGGCGACTGGATCGATCGCAGCGCCGGAGCTGACTCGGACCTCATGCCCCTGTGGGATCCCGCGGTCCTGAGCGACGCGGTCTGCGCCGTGCACGAGGCGGGGGCAAGGATCGCGGTGCACGCGTTTTCTCATCGCGTCATCGATTCGCTCATTGAGGCCGGTGTTGACGATATCGAACACGGAAGCGGAATCGATGTGGATCAGGCAGCCGAGATTGCCGCGCGTGGCATCGCGGTGACGCCCACCCTCCGACAGGTAGAGCTTTTCCAGGACTTTGCCGCGCAGGCGGGGCAGAAGTATCCCGTCTACGCCGCGACGATGCGGGGCATGTACGAGACGCGCCGTGAGCACTTTGAGATGCTCGTCGACGCGGGAGTTCTGTTGCTGATGGGAACGGATTCGGGCGGCTACCAGGATCACGGAACTATCGCCGGCGAACTTGCGCTGTGGCTTCAGTGGGGAGCGCCCGCTCAGTTCACCATCGATGCAGCCACATGGGTGAGCCAGCGCTATCTGGGATACCCCGGCCTCGTCGAGGGTGGCCCGGCCGATTTTCTCCTCCTGAATGAGGACCCGAGGATCGATCCCCTCGCGTTGTCGAGGCCCTCTCGCGTCACGCTGGGAGGAAGCGCTGCGTGGGAGCGAACCTCCGCCTGAGCGCCCGGCGTGATGGAATTAACCGACTCGTGCGACGCGGCGCACGTCCCCGGCTTGGGATATCGGTGCGAAATATGGCATAATCGCTAGCTGTACCCGGCGGTTCGTAGACCCTCTCACTGCGTGCCGTCGTGTCCCGGTCCAATGCGACCCCTGTGTTTCCCACCTTGGGACGCAAAGGTCCACACCAATCTGAAATGGAGAGACCACTCAAGTGGCAGTTCGAATTCGCCTGAAGCGCGTGGGTAAGATCCACGCTGCCCAGTACCGTGTTGTCGTTGTCGATTCGCGCAAGAAGCGTGACGGCCGCGTCATCGAAGAGGTCGGCTACTACGATCCTCAGCCCAACCCGTCGATCATCCGCATCGACTCTGAGCGCGCCCAGTACTGGCTCGGTGTTGGCGCTCAGCCCTCCGACCAGGTCCGCAACCTGCTGGTCCTGACCGGTGACATCGCCAAGTTCAACGGTAAGGCCGACGCGGTTTCCCGCGTGAAGGTCTCCGAGAACGACAAGGCCGCCCAGGCCGAGCAGGCCATCAAGGACGCCGAGGCTGCTGCCGAGAAGTCCAAGGCCGCTGCTTCCGCCAAGAAGGCCGAGGAAGAGGCCGCCGCTGCCGCAGCCGCTGCTGAGGCTGAGGCTGGCGAGCAGGCTTCCGAAGAGGCCGCCGGAGAGGATGCCTGAGCATGCTCGCCGACGCGTTGGAGCACCTGGTCAGCGGCATCGTTGACCACCCCGAAGATGTCGAGGTGACGCCTCGTTCCATGCGACGCGGTCAGCTTCTTGAGGTTCGCGTGAACCCCGAGGATCTGGGTCGCGTCATCGGACGCGGCGGTCGGACGGCTCGCGCCCTGCGCACCGTCATGGGTGCGCTGTCCACGCGTGGCACTGTCCGCGTTGACGTCGTCGACACGGATCGCGAGTAAGACTCGCACACGTCGCGAAGGGGTCCGGCATTGCCGGGCCCCTTCGTTGTATCCTTCGGGGGAGTCCCTGTACATCGTGAGGAGAACACATGCAGCTCACAGCCGCTATTGTCGGCCCCGCCCATGGCCTGCGCGGAGAGGTTATCGTGGATGTGCGCAGTGACGACCCCGAGGTCCTGGCACCCGGTGCCCGGTTGGATGTTGCGGGGGAGAAGCGCCACCTCACGGTGAGGAGCGTTCGCGTCCACAAGGAGCGTGTGCTTGCCTCGTTTGAGGAATGCAATTCCCGTGAGGAGGCCGAGGTCCTGCGTGGCGCGCGCCTGCTCGTCGATGCTCATCCGGAGGAGGATGCCTGGTATCCGCATGAGCTCAAGGGGCTCGAGGCGCGCACTCCGTCCGGAGATGTCCTCGGGACAGTGAGTGGGTTGACGCCCGGTGCCGCTCAGGATCTCCTCCTCGTCGCCACCGATCGTGGCACGGTTATGGTGCCTTTCGTGACGGCGCTCGTTCCGACCGTCGACGTCGAGGGTGGCGTCGTCGTGATCGACGCGCCACCGGGGCTTTTTGATGATGATGCAGTCTCGGAGCGCGAGGGTCACTAAGCTCGTGCGTTTCGATCTGATCTCTATCTTCCCCGACTACTTCGCGCCCCTGCGTCTGTCCCTGATGGGCAAGGCGGAGGAGACGGGCCTTGTGGACCTTCACGCGCATGACCTTCGCGACTGGGCGACCGGCAAGCATCGCAGCGTAGACGATACGCCGTACGGTGGTGGCGCCGGCATGGTGATGCGCGCGGACGTGTGGGCCCGCGCCTTGGACGAGGTGCTCTCCGTCCCGCTTCCGGAGCGTTGCGGGGAAGGTGCCCCGGCCTCGTTCCGCCGTGTCCTCGCGATCCCCACGCCTTCGGGAACCCCGTTGACGCAGGCCCGGGTCGAGGACCTCGCGCACGCCGACCAGATCATCGTCGCCTGCGGACGCTACGAGGGGATCGACGCACGCGTCGCCGAGCATTACCGAGGCGCGGGGGTTGAGGTTGTCGAGTTTTCCATCGGCGACTACGTCCTCAACGGTGGTGAGGTTGCCGCGATGGTGTTGACGGAGGCGGTTGCTCGTCTGCTTGATGGCTTTATGGGGAACCCGGATTCTCTGGTGGAAGAGTCGCACTCGGGTGCTGGGTTGCTCGAGTATCCCGTGTATACGAAGCCGCGGGAGTTTCGCTCCCTTGAGATTCCCGATGTCCTTCTCGGTGGCAACCATGCGGCCATTGAGCGCTGGCGGCGCGACCGCGCGATTGAGAAGACGACGCGGGTTCGTCCCGATCTTGCGCTGTCGTTGGATGCCTCGTCGCTGACGGCCGAGGATCGTGCGGCACTCGCTTCTTGCGGCGTCGCCTACACCCGTGACGGAATGGCATATCGCCTTCAGGTGCGGCTCGCAAAGCCCGACGATGCCACCGCTGTCAGCGAGCTTGCTGCGCGTACCTTCCCGAATGCGTGCCCTTCTTCCCTCCAGGCTGAGGCGATCGAGGAACACATCGCGACGCAGCTGTCGCCGACCGTCTTTGAGGCTGTCATCTCCTCTCCTGAGGAGCATCGGCTTTTTGTTGCCGAGGTCGAGGGCGCGCTCGTCGGTTATGTACTGACACACGTTGGTGCCCACGCGCTGCCCGGTGATCTTGTGCGCCCCGGGCGCGTCGAGGAAGGCAGTGCCTACCTGTCCAAGTGCTACGTGGACGAGGAGTGGCGGGGGAGCGGTATCGCCGATGCGCTGATTGAACGAGCCGTCGCCGACGCAGGCGAGGCCGGTCACGCGGCCGTCGTCCTGGGTACCAATCGCAGCAATAAGAAAGCGCAGAACTTCTACAAGCGCCACGGCTTCCGCAAACGCTCGAGCCGTACGTTTGATGTGGGAGGCGTGCGCAACTACGACGTCGTCATGGTGCGTGATCTCACCGCATAATGCGGTGGCGCACTGGCAGATGTGTTCGGGGTTGTGGGATAATAGCCGGGATTGTGCGCGGTTCATCCTGCCGCAGGGGGACACCGAGGCGCACGATCACACGTCAGATGAGCGGGCAAGACCCGCCCAACCAGGCGCTTCCGACCTGCGGCAGATGCGTCAAGGAGAAGAAATGCAGAAGCTGGACGCCGTTGATGCGGCATCGCTGCGCGATGACATCCCCTCGTTCCGAGCTGGCGACACCCTCAAGGTGCACGTCAAGGTTATCGAAGGCAACCGCTCTCGTATCCAGGTCTTCCAGGGCGTCGTGATCGCTCGTCGCGGTCACGGTGTGTCCTCCACGTTCACCATCCGTAAGGTTTCCTTCGGTGTGGGCGTCGAGCGTACCTTCCCGGTTCACGCCCCCACGATCGACCACATCGAGGTCGTCACCAAGGGTGACGTGCGTCGCGCTAAGCTCTACTACCTGCGTGAGCGTCACGGCAAGGCCGCGAAGATCAAGGAACACCGTTCCGGCAAGGCCGAGTGAGGTCGGCCGGGCTCAAGCCTTGGCATTTTTCACGGAAAGGCCCGACACCGCGCGCCGGTGTCGGGCCTCGCCGTATCCTGGGATGGTTGACGTAACGACAAGGAGATTGCATGACCCCGACTGCAGGCCCGACTCTCGGACCGTTGCATGCGCCTTCGCTCCGAGATCGTGACCGTGCGGAAGCCCGCGCGCGGCGTAACCCGCTCGTGTGGCTGCGCGAGATTCTCGTGATCATCGTCGTTGCGCTTGTGATTTCGTCGCTCCTGCGCGCCTTCATCGTGCAGGTCTTCTGGATTCCGTCACCGTCGATGCATAACACGCTCGTTGAGGATGATCGGATCGCTGTCTCGCGTATCGACGCGTTGACGTCGAACGTTCGCCGTGGCGACGTCGTCGTTTTTGACGACACTCTTGGTTGGCTCGGCACGTCGGAGACGACGGCGCCTTCTGTTCTGCGTCGGCTTGGCGAGTTCACCGGGTTTGTCCCCGGTGGCGGTGAACAGACTCTCGTGAAGCGTGTCATCGGCGTCGGGGGAGACCACGTGACCTGCACGAGCGCGACCGGCAAGGTCAGCGTCAACGGGGTTGAACTGGATGAAACCTACGTTCCAGAGGGCCAGGTGCCCTGTGGTGAACGCACCTTCGACGTCGTCGTTCCCGAAGGGCACCTGTGGGTGATGGGCGACAATCGTTCTAACTCTGCAGATTCTCGTTATCACATGGGGACGGGGCAGTCACCCTACGTGCCTGTGTCCTCGGTCGTGGGCACTGTCCAGGCCGTTATCTGGCCGACGTCGCGATGGACGACCGACATCGCGCATCACGAGGTCTTTGCCTCCGTCCCCTCCGCATCATGACCACAGCGTCGCGTGAGCTGGAGGTTTCCCTGGCCAGGCGGTGGGGTGTCGTCGCTGGCATGGATGAGGTGGGGCGCGGAGCTCTCGCTGGTCCCGTTGCCGTTGGTGTTGCGCTGATCGGCGTCGATGCGCCTCCCGTTCCCGAGGGACTCACGGATTCCAAGGCACTCACGGCGCGCAGGCGCGAGGCCCTCGTCGATCCCGTGCGCTCGTGGGTGCTCGCGTCATCCGTCGGCTACGCGTCCGCGCAGGAGATCGATCAGTGGGGCATCATCGCGGCTCTGCGCCTCGCCGGACGCCGTGCGCTTGCGGAAGTAGCCGAGGGGGGCCTCGTCCCCGGCGGTGTTCTCTTGGACGGTTCCCACAATTGGCTCTCCGCTCCGGATGACCTCTTCGGAGCAATCGATGGCCCCGAGGATCCTTTCGGGCGTGAACTTCCTGTGCACATGCAGGTGAAGGCCGATGCTTCCTGCGCGGTTGTGGCCGCCGCGTCCGTTCTTGCGAAAGTTGCACGTGACCACCTGATGCAGGGGCTCGATGACCCGGGATACGGGTGGGCCTCGAACAAGGGCTACGGATCTGCAGCGCATGCACGCGCTATCGCGCGCCTCGGTGTCTCGGATTATCACCGCCGCTCGTGGAAGATGCCGACGCAGACCACAAAGTAGGGCGCGCCGGGGTGGCACCGCGGTGCTTGGGGCCTGGCCCGGCATGATGGGTTCGTGAGCGAAGAGATCGAAGGTTACGAAAACAATCTGGAGCTGGAACTCTTTAAGGAGTACCGCGATGTCATTGGGTTGTTCAAGTACGTTGTGGAGACCGAGAGGCGTTTCTACCTGTGCAATCACGTTGATGTGCAGGCCCGCCCGGTCGGCGGTGACGTCTTCTTCGAACTGACGCTGAGCGATGCGTGGGTGTGGGACATCTACCGTTCGTCTCGTTTCGTGCGCTCGGTGCGCGTCATCACCTACAAGGACGTGAACGTCGAGGAACTGTCTAAGCCTGAACTTGATATTCCCTGAGCTGACGCCGCGATAGCCCCGCGAGGTTATCCACAGGCCTTTTTGCGAGCCGCCCCCTATCCACAGGGGGCGGTTTTCGCGTTGTTGTGTCCGTGCGGTTGGGAGCACTGTGGGTGTGGAGGTGATCCGTGATGGGATGCAACGTTCGGCCCGATCGTCGGGTGCTGGGTGCAGCGGGTGAATATACCGCCCGTCTCCTGCTGCAAGAGAAAGGACTGCGGATTCTCGAATCAAACTGGCGGGACGGTCGCCGGGGAGAGCTCGACATCATTGCACGCGATGATACTGATTCGTCGTGTTCGTGGACCGTGGTGGTGGAGGTGCGTACGAGGGTTGGGCGCAGGCGGGGGAGCGCGCTCGCGTCGGTCGATCCTCGCAAGGTAGCCAGGCTCCGTACTCTGACGGGGGCGTGGTGTCGCGCTCATGGTCCTTTGTCCTCTCGCTTGCGTATCGACGTCGTTGCGATCACGGTGGATGCACGGGTGCTTCGCTCCTGGCCCGCTGCCATGGACGAGGCCGTGGACCTTCGTGCACTGGGCGCGCAGGTGACGTGGTTGAGGGGTGTGCAATGAAGGGGCCGGGGCTTGCTCGCACCTATTCGATGAGTGTCGTCGGCATCGACGGGCACCTCGTCGACGTGGAGACCTATGCGGGAGCAGGGCTTGTGGCGTTTACGCTCGTGGGGTTGCTCGATACCTCGGTGCGTGAGGCGCGAGACCGTGTGCGCGCTGCATTCGAGTCGTGCGGATTGGACGTGCTGGACCAGAGAATTACCGTCAACCTTTCTCCGGCTGGTATCCCGAAGTCCGGATCCGCCTTCGACCTGTCGATTGCCGCATCAGTGGCCTTGGCCACCGGTCTCGTGTCACCCGCCGCGTTTGAGGATGCGGTCATCGTGGGCGAACTTGCCCTCGATGGCAGTATCCAGCCGGTACGAGGCGTGTTGCCGGCTGTGCTGGCCGCGCGGTCTTTGGGAGTGCGGCGGGTGATCGTGCCGACAGCGTGTGCCCAGGAGGCTCGTTTAGTTAGCGGCATCGAGGTGCTTGATTTTGGGCACTTCGCCGACCTCATCGCGTGGGCCGGGGGCGATGCCGTCAAGGCGCCATTCCACGGGAGGCTGGGGATATGCCGTGAGGCTGCGGATGTTGTCGATCCGTTGGCGCTCGATATGGCGGACGTTCGCGGGCAGCCGGAGGCGATTGCGGCGATGGAGGTTGCTGCAGCCGGTGGGCATCACGTGTTTCTTCTGGGTGAGCCTGGAGCGGGTAAGACGATGCTCGCCTCGCGCCTGCCGACTATTCTGCCGGACCTGGATGCCGACACCGCGCTTGTCACGACCTCGTTGCATTCCGTCGCGGGTTTACTGCCCTCTGGCATGTCTCTCATGAAGCGCCCCCCATTCCAGGCGCCGCACCACTCCGTGACGATGCCCGCGCTCATTGGCGGCGGCACCCGCATGCTTGTTCCTGGGGCTGCGTCCCTCGCGCACGGTGGGATTCTCTTTCTCGACGAGGCTGCTGAGTTTGCCCCCTCCGTGCTCGACTCGCTCCGTGAGCCGCTGGAATCCGGTGCGGTGCACCTGCATCGATCGGGGGTGCAAGCCCGTTATCCCGCCTCGTTCCAGCTGGTGATGGCATCGAATCCGTGCCCGTGCGGCGGGGGAAGCGGCGGACGGCGCTGCACATGCTCGTCCATCAACAGGAGGCGGTATCTGGCGCGTTTATCCGGCCCGCTGCTCGATCGGATGGACATACGCATCGACGTGCACACACCGAGCCGCGCGGATATGGCGGCTACGACTACACAGACCTCAGACATGATTCGCCAGCGTGTCATCGAGGCGCGTGCGAGGACACGACGGAGGCTTGCGGGCACGCCGTGGACGCTCAATGTACAGCTTCCCGGGTCGTGGCTGCGCCACCACTCGGGCATCGAGACATCGCTCATCAATGAACTTGATCGGCTCGTTGAATCGGGGCACTCCTCGATGCGTGGGGTGGACCGGATGTTGCGTCTGGCGTGGACGCTCGCCGATCTCGAGGGGGCTCCGAGACCCACTTTTGACCACATCGTTGCAGCGCAGCAGCTGCGAAATGGAGCAGATCACTATGAATGAGACTAAACGATGGGAGGCCGCCTGGTGGTCGGCTGTTGCTGAGCCGGCCGACCCCTCTGCCCGCACGGTCCGCCGAGCGTTGGGTGACGGCGCAGCCCGTGAGTGGCTTCAGAAACAGTGGGTTGGCGTGCCGGAACCTCTCCGTGGGTACCCGAACATTGACTGGCTGACGCAGTGGAGTAGGTGGCGCGAGCGCGCTCTGTCCGTCGATATCGATGTCGAGCTTGCACGCGTTGCTCGAGGAGGCGGTGGATTCCTCATCCCCAGCGATCCGCGCTGGCCGGAGCAACTCGTCTGTCTGGGTGAGGAGGAGCCGATGGGCTTGTGGTACCTGGGGAGCCTGCCCGCTACCCCTCGTACGGGAGACTACCTGTCCATCGTGGGCGCACGTGCCTCCACGGGTGCGGGTAACCGATGCGCCCGCAACATGGCGGCATACGTGGCCTCTGCTGGAGTAACCGTTGTCTCCGGCGGCGCGATTGGGATCGATATCGAGGCCCACCGTGGAGCTCTGTCCGCGCATGGCGGCACGATCTGCGTGCTTGCTGGGGGAGTGTCCAACCCGTACCCGGCCGCTCACGGGAGTGACTTTCGCGCCGTCATTGAGGGCGGCGGGGCCCTCATCTCCGAGGTCCCTCCGACCGCGAGGCCCGCGAAGTGGCGTTTCCTGACACGCAACAGGCTGATCGCGGCGTGGAGCGCGGCGACCGTCGTCGTCGAGGCCGGAGCACGTTCGGGTGCTCTCGCGACGGCGCGTCGTGCGATGGAATACGGCCGGGAACTCGGCGCGGTACCCGGAGCGGTGGATGCCCCGATGTCCGTTGGCTGTCTGGAACTGGCACGTAACGGTGCCACGATTATTCGCGATGGTCGTGATGCCCTTGAGCTTGTGCGTCCCGTCAGTGCGCAGGGGACGGAACCTCTTTTCGGAATGCCGATCGAAGAAGACCGGGGCATCGCTGCCCTGGAGCCGATTCAGCGCCGAGTGTGGGAAGCGCTGCCCAGACGCGCACCGTCGTCGGTGGAGGCAATCTGCGTTGCGGCTGGCCTGTCGCGAGCGGAGGTTAATCGCGCCCTCATGGATCTGTCTGTTGCGGGCCTCGTGTCGGGGTCGACGCGTGGCTGGGCGCGAGTCGGTGGAGGCGCATCGTAGGATAGCTCCATGACACGCACGGTGGGGGAGCGCTGGGAAGAGTATCTGCGCCTCGGACGACGGATGAGTCCTCACACGATTGCCGCCTACCGTGCCGACCTGCGCTCGCTGATGGAATTTCTGGCTCTCGAGGAGGACGTGTCGCCTGAGAGTCTGCGTGAGGCACTGACTGCGCGCGCGATTCGCTCCTGGCTCGCTCAGACGCTTGCGGCGGGGGGCGCGCGATCGACGATTGCGCGCCACACCGCAGCGGTCCGCAACTTTACTGCGTGGGCGTTGCGGGAAGGGATTCTGCCCAGTGATCCGGCTGCCCTGCTGTCGTCACCGCGTGCCGATCAGCGCCTGCCTTCCCCGCTCGACGAATCGGACGCGCGGGTGCTCCTCAATACCGCTCGCGACGAAGCCATGAGGGGTGGGGCGTCGCAGTTACGCAACTGGGCAATCCTCGAACTGACGTATGCATGCGGCCTGCGAGTCTCCGAGGTCTGTGCCCTCGATGTGTCTTCGCTGAACCGTGAGGCACTCACCGTGCGTGTCGTCGGTAAAGGAAATAAGGAGCGCGTGGTTCCGTATGGGCCGCCGGCGGCGCAAGCCCTCGATCACTGGCTCGTCCGAGGCCGTCCCCAGTTGGCCGGGGAGCGCAGCGGGCACGCCCTATTCCTGGGAGACAAGGGTGGTCGCATCGATCCGCGTGTCGTGCGTTCAATGGTGCACAAGATGGCTGCAGGCGCCGGCGTCCACGACATCGCGCCCCACGGGCTGAGGCACTCGACGGCGACTCACCTCCTGCAGGGTGGGGCTGATCTGCGCGCCGTCCAGGAGATGCTCGGGCATTCGTCGCTGTCGACGACCCAGCGCTATACCCACGTGGATACCGCTCGTCTCAGCGCGATCTACCAGCGCGCGCACCCGCGAGCGTAAGGATCGGAGCTCACGCCCAACGTGCGGCCCCAACGCACAGATGGAGCGCCCATGGTGCTTACTGCGCCGATGCCTCGTCCCACGGGAGCAGACGCGGGCGCCCGATTGTCAGGCGGATTGGGTCGATGTACGTGCGCCGCCCGGTTTTCGCACCCCAGTGCAATGTCTGCGAGTCTGCCTCGACGACGCCGATGACGTCACCTTTCTCAACGTGGTCGCCGACAGCGACCGCGGGAGTGACGGGTAGGTAGGTCGACCAGATATCGCCGCCGCGCACGTTGTGGCGAATCGAAATGACTCCACGCCCTGCAACGGGACCTGCGACTGTCACTGTCCCCGGTGCGCAGGCATAGACCGGCAAGCCGACCGGATACTCTAACGTCACGCCTCGACGCCCGGACAGCCAATCATGGGCAGGCGGTGCGAAGCCTTCGACGATGGGCACCGGCTCGCCCGTGGGCCACTGCCACCGCTCGTCGTGTGGCGTTGCGCGTGCGGGCAGCGCATCTGCGGCAAACAGGGCGACAACGATAGTGAAGATGAGCGATGCTGCGGCGACACGGACGCGCGACGAACTCTGTAAATCCATGACAACAGCGTCGGAGATACATGCCTTCCCGTCTAGCTGTTTCGAGGCCCCTGTGGATAAAAAAGGCCACGGACATGCGCCTGTGGATAACGAGCGGTCGACACGTGTCCCCGAGTGTGATCCCCGGGCTCGTCGAGGGAAAACCAGTAGGCAACGTCTCATCCGCTTGGTGTCGGACATTGGCGCAGTTGTGAGGTAAGATAGCCGGGCACTTGCCATGTGCAGGTGACTTCGCGTGCCATTATCGCGACCCACGGGAAACCGCCAGGGGAGCGAGGCGCGGCGGCTTCGGTCCCTTCGGGGATGGTCGCCGGTCATGGCACCAGGGTGCGCAACGCGCACAGCAAACCGATAACCCGGGGGAAACCCCACTGATCACTCGCGACTTGCGGGGAAAGGACGAACCATGGCAATCGTTACCATGCGTCAGCTCCTCGAGTCTGGTGTCCACTTCGGTCACCAGACTCGCCGTTGGAACCCGAAGATGAAGCGCTTCATCCTCACCGAGCGCAACGGCATCTACATCATCGACCTGCAGCAGACCATTGCTGACATCGACATCGCCTTTGACTTCGTGAAGCAGACCGTCGCCCACGGCGGCACCCTGCTCTTCGTCGGCACCAAGAAGCAGGCCCAGGAAGCCGTGGCCGAGCAGGCCCAGCGCGTCGGCATGCCCTACGTGAACCACCGTTGGCTCGGCGGCATGCTCACCAACTTCTCGACCGTTGCCACCCGTCTGCAGCGCCTGAAGGAACTTGAGCAGATCGACTTCGACGACGTGGCCGCTTCCGGTCACACCAAGAAGGAACTGCTCATGATGCGTCGCGAGAAGGACAAGCTCTCGCGCACGCTCGGCGGCATCCGCGACATGACCAAGGTTCCCTCGGCCGTGTGGATCGTCGACCCCAAGAAGGAGCACCTGGCGGTCTCCGAGGCTCGCAAGCTGCACATCCCGATCGTCGCCATCCTCGACACCAACGCTGATCCGGACGAGGTCGACTACCGCATCCCCGGCAACGACGACGCCATCCGCGCCGTGTCCCTGCTGACCCGCGTGATCGCCGACGCCGTCGCCGAGGGCCTCATCGCCCGCTCCGACGTCCGCAAGGGCAAGGGCGACGAGACCACCGCCGAGCCGCTGGCCGAGTGGGAGCGCGAGCTCCTCGAGGGCGAGGTTAAGGCTGACGAAGCTGCCGCCGCTGAGGTCGCCGAAGAGTCGACCACCAAGCAGGACTGAACTTTTTACTGAGAGGAATCATCCGATGGCGAATTTCACCGCTGCAGATGTGAAGGCGCTGCGTGAGCAGACCGGCGCCGGCATGATGGATGTCAAGAAGGCTCTGACCGAGGCTGACGGCGACGCCGAGAAGGCTCTCGAGATCATCCGCCTGAAGGGCCTGAAGTCCCTGTCCAAGCGCGAGGGCCGCCAGGCCTCCGCTGGCCTGCTGGCCGCACAGACCGACGGCACCGTTGGCGTGCTGGTCGAGGTTAACTCCGAGACCGACTTCGTCGCCAAGAACCAGAAGTTCATCGACTTCTCCAACGAGGTCCTGGCTGCCGCCGTTGCTTCCGGCGCCGCCGACCTCGACGCGCTGCTCGCCGCCCCCATGGGTGAGGGCACTGTCAAGGATCGTCTGGACGCTTTCGCCGCCATCATCGGCGAGAAGCTTCAGGTTGGCCGCATCGTGCGCGTTGAGGGCGAGAATGTCGACCTCTACCTGCACCAGACCAACCCCGACCTGCCCCCGCAGGTTGGCGTCTTCGTCGTCACCGATGCCGCTGGCAAGTCCGTTGCCCACGACATCGCGATGCACGTCGCCGCTTACATGCCCGCCTACCTCGATCGCGATTCGGTTCCGGCCGACGTGCTCGACAAGGAGCGCGCCACCCTCGAGAAGATCACGCTCGAGGAAGGCAAGCCCGCCAACATCGTTCCCAAGATCGTTGAGGGCCGCCTGAACGCGTTCTTCAAGGACAACTGCCTCGTTGACCAGGCCTTCGCGCGTGACCCCTCGAAGTCCGTCGGTCAGGTCCTCAAGGAGGCCGGCGCCAAGGTCACCAACTTCGTGCGCGTGCACGTGGGTGCCTGATCTGGTGACGTCGTCAGCTTGCTGACAAAAGGGAGCGGTCCCGCCCAACGGCGGGGCCGCTTTCCTTTTACCAGGTAGTATGGTTCCTAAGCGTTCCGCCCTCTCAGGGCCGTCATAAAGGAGAAGCGTCATGTCGACGAACCGCCGCGTTTTGCTCAAGCTGTCTGGAGAGGCGTTCGGAGGTGGATCGATCGGCTTGGATCCGAAGGTCGTTCGTAACATCGCTGAGCAGGTCGCGACGGCCGTGCGCGAGGGCGTGCAGGTTGCGATCGTCGTCGGCGGCGGTAACTTCTTCCGCGGCGCGCAGCTGGCGCGCGAGGGTCTTGAGCGTTCGCGCGCTGACTACATGGGCATGCTCGGCACGGTGATGAACGCCCTGGCGCTTCAGGACTTCATCGATCAGTCGGGTATTCCGGCTCGCGTGCAGACGGCGATCACGATGGCTCAGGTGGCTGAGCCGTACCTTCCGCTGCGAGCGATTCGTCACCTGGAAAAGGGGCGTGTGGTTGTCTTCGGTGCTGGTGCGGGCCTGCCGTACTTCTCGACGGATACCGTTTCCGCGCAGCGCGCCCTGGAGATTCATTGCGACGAACTCCTCGTTGCCAAGAACGGTGTGGACGGCGTGTACGACGACGATCCGAACAAGAACCCCGATGCCCACCGCTTCGACACGCTGACGTATTCCGAGGCTCTGCGTCGTGATCTGAAGGTGATCGACGGTTCGGCGTTGGCTCTGTGCCGCGAAAATGGGCTGACGACGCGCATCTTCGGCATGGGTGAGGATGGTGCCGTGACCCGCGCGCTGATGGGCGATGAAATCGGTACGCTAGTGACGGCGTGATATAACCTTCACAGACCACTGACTGAATGGAGCACATAGTGATCGACGATATTCTCCTCGAAGCCGAGGAAAAGATGGACAAGGCCGTGGAAGCGGCTAGCCACGAGTTTGCGAACATTCGCACCGGACGTGCGACGTCCTCGATGTTCGAACAGCTCCTGGTTGACTACTACGGCGCCCCCACGCCGATGCAGCAGCTTGCCAGCTTCCAGATCCCCGAGGCTCGTACGGTTCTGATTTCTCCCTTCGATCGCACCGCGACGCAGGAAATCATCCGTACGCTGCGCGAGTCCGACCTCGGCGTCAACCCGACGGACGATGGCAATGTCGTGCGCGTGGTCCTGCCCGCCCTGACGGAGGAACGCCGTAAGGAGTACGTCAAGCAGGCTAAGAGCAAGGCCGAGGACGGCCGCGTGTCTGTCCGCGGTGTGCGTCGTAAGGCTAAGGATCAGCTCGACCGCCTGAAGAAGGACGGAGAGGCGTCCGAGGACGACGTTGAGCGCGCGGAAAAGTCGCTGGACGGCGCGACGAAGGCCCACACCGAGCAGATCGATAAGATGCTTGCCGCGAAGGAAAGCGAACTGCTGACGATCTGATGGCGTCAACTGATCGTTCGTTTCTCGCCCGCATCTTTTCCCCGGGGCCCGCTCGTGAGAATCATCCCGCGAGTGGGCCGACGGGGAAGGCTGGGCGCAACCTTCCGCAGGCCATCACGACTGCGCTTGTATTGATTGCTGCTGTCGCGGTCCCACTCTTCACGTCGCTTCCCGCATTCGTGGGCGTTATTGCGTTCGTGTGCCTTGTCGGCATCTGGGAACTTGCTGGTGCGTTTGCCCGCATGGGGATTACGTTGACTGTCACGCCGCTGTACGTCGGTGCGATCGGCATGGTCACGTGCGCATGGTGGCTGGGTAGCGAGGGGATGCTCTTCGCCCTGTACATCACGGTGTTCGTGTGCGCCGCGTGGCGTCTGCTCGATCACCGGCAGGAATCGCGGATGAGCGACGTCGTGTCTTCGACGTTTGCGGCCGTGTACGTTCCTTTCCTGGCATCCTTTGTCGTGCTCATGCTCGCCGCGTGGCACAACGCGTGGGTGTTCGTTGTCTTCGAGCTCATGGTCATCGCTAACGACACGGGAGGCTGGGCCGCTGGCGTCATGTTCGGCAAACACCCGATGGCACCTGCCCTCTCGCCGAAGAAGTCGTGGGAGGGATTCGCGGGCTCTGCTGTGACGGCTATGGCGGTCGGATCGGTCGGCTTGTGGTTGCTCGGTGCCTCGTGGTGGTGGGGCCTTATCGCAGGTATCGCTATCGCCTTCGTGGGGACGATGGGTGATCTCACGGAGTCTCTGATCAAGCGTGAGTCCGGCCTGAAAGACATGTCGCAGATCCTGCCTGGGCACGGAGGTGTTCTCGACCGAGTGGACGCGCTGCTCATGAGCGCGCCGGTTGCCTACTTTATTTTCGCGTGGGCGCTGCCGGGTATTTCTTGGGAGTCTACCCATTGAGCCAAGCAACGAAGAAGCCCCGCGGGGCACATGACCGTACGCCGAATGCCCAGGCGTTGCCGGATCCAACTCGTCGCAGCCCGCGACGTGAGGTTCGGCCGACAGATCAGCCGCCGGAGGGCGCAACGCACAAGGACGCAAAGCCCGTCCTGTCGTTCACGGCGAAGCGCCGTGGAAAGGCTCCCTCGCACCTCGCTGACCTGGATGCTGCTGGCCGTAAGCAGGTCTTGAAGGACCTTGGGCTTCCCGCTTTTCGAGCCGATCAGCTCTCGCGTCACTACTTCACGCATTTTGAGGCTGACCCCGCGAAGATGAGCGATATTCCGGCCGGTATGCGCGACGCTGTGTCACAAGCCCTGTTGCCGAACCTCGTGACGAAGGTCGTGTCGCTGGAGGCTGACGGTGGCCGCACGATCAAGGACCTGTGGCGTCTCTATGACGGTGCGCAGGTCGAGTCCGTGCTCATGCGTTACCCGCAGCGTACGACGCTGTGTGTCTCGTCGCAGGCGGGCTGCGGTATGGCGTGTCCGTTCTGCGCGACGGGGCAGATGGGCCTCACTCGTAATCTCTCGACGGCCGAGATCGTCGATCAGGTACGCGAGGCCCAGGCCTCGTGCCGTGATGGCAAGCTGGCGGGTGGGCCGACCCACCTGTCGAACGTGGTTTTTATGGGCATGGGTGAGCCTCTGGCGAACTACAAGACCGTGATCGGCGCCCTGCATCGCCTCATTGACCCTGCCCCCGAAGGTTTTGGCATGAGTGCCCGCAATATCACGGTCTCCACGGTCGGCCTCGTGCCTGCGATTAAGAAGCTCGCGGGGGAGGGGATGCCCGTTACCCTCGCGGTATCCCTGCACGCTCCGGACGATGACCTGCGCGACGAGCTGATTCCGATTAACTCGCGTTGGAAGGTTGGCGAGCTTCTGGACGCTGCGCGCGCCTACTTCCTGGCCACGGGGCGACGCGTGTCGATCGAGTACGCGCTGATCAAAGATATGAACGATCAGGAATGGCGTGCTCAGCTCCTGGCCGATGAACTCAATAAACGAGGCCATGGCTGGGTTCACGTTAACCCGATCCCCCTGAACCCGACACCGGGATCGATTTGGACGGCGTCCACGAAGCACGCCCAGGATGCGTTCGTCGCTCGCCTGCGCGACAACTGCATTGCGACCTCCATTCGCGATACGCGCGGTTCGGACATTGATGGTGCGTGCGGCCAGTTGGCGACGGCGGTCGCCGAGGGCAAGCGCCCGGTTGGGCAGGGACGCGCATGATCAGGACAGATTTCTCGCGGAGCTTCTGGCGCATGGGCTACGACGTGAGTGAGGTGATGAGCTTCCTCGCGGACGTCGAGCAAACGATCACGGGTGCTCAGACGGACTCAGAGAAGGTCATCACCGCGCAGGAAGCGACGGATGTTGAGTTCACCGTCAGGCTGCGAGGCTTCGATCAGGAGGAAGTCGACACCGAGATCGATCGGCTCATCGAGGTGCTGCGCCACCTTGATGACCAGCGTGTGCAGCGCAGCGGTGACAGTGTCGACGATGTTGGCGTGTCTGACTCCGGTCAGCCTGTCGTCACCCCCGATACTGAACCGGTGGAGATGTCCGCCGAGTATGCCGATTTCGGTACCCCCGAGGCTGTCGATCAGATTCTTCGTTCCATGACACAGGAGAAGGAGTAGTCATGACTGAGTTTCCTAGGGTTGGTCTCTTCTCGAAGGGCTACGACTGTGAGCAGGTCGATGCTTTCTTCGAGGATGCCCGACGTGCATACGAGGGCGCTGTCCCCCCGGAGCAGTTCAGCGCGGAGCAGGTTCGTCTCGCGACGTTTGAACTCAAGAGCCGCGGCTACAACATCGAAGCTGTCGATGGTGCGATGAATCGTTTGGAGGCCGCGTTCGTCAACCGTGACCGTGCCGACTCGGTGGCCGCCGAAGGCGAGGCAGCGTGGTACGACCGCGTGGCGGATCGTGCGACGACGCTGTACCCCCGCCTGCAGCGTCCGCGCGGCGAGCGTTTCTCGCACCCGACCTCGGGCCGTGGCTACGCCTGCGACGAGGTGGATGACCTGCTGGATCGCCTTGCCGCCTACTTTGACGAGGCCGGTGAGCTGACTGCCGATGAGATCCGTACGGCGACTTTCCGGCCGAAGCGCGGCAAGAAGGCATACGCGGAGGGGCCGGTGGATGCCTATCTGGGGCGTGCTGTCGAGATCCTGCTTGCGGTCGACTGATGCTGGCGAGCAGAGAGGATAGCCGTGGCGCCCTACCCGTCATCCTGTTGGGTTCGACGGGATCGATCGGGACGCAGGCTCGAGACGTTATTGATGCGCATCCGGGGCGGTTTCGCGTCGTCGGTGTGAGTGCTGGCGGTTCGTCGATCGAGGTGCTCGCCGAGCAGATCGTTGCCCTTGCCCCCGCGTTTGTGGGCGTTGCGCGCGATGTGCGCGAGGAGCTCGTCGCGGCTGTGCGCGCCCTGGGTGGCCAGTGCCCACAGGTGTTCGTGGGTGAGCAGGCGTCGGTTGATGTCGTTCGCGCGTCGGTGGAGCGGGCGGGGGAGGACTATCCAGGCCTCGTTCCCGTCGTGCTGAACGGAATCACGGGCGGCGTGGGTCTGTCCTCGACCCTTGCGGCGTTGGAATGCGGGGCGCGCCTGGCGCTGGCGAATAAGGAGTCGCTGGTTGTTGGTGGCGCCCTCGTGAAGAACGCGATGCGTTTTCCGGGGCAGATTGTCCCGGTGGATTCCGAGCATTCTGCGATTGCGCAGGCGCTTGCGTCGGGTGTGCATGAGCGCGGCCTGACGTCTCCGGTTGTGTCGGGTCGCTCCGAGGTCGCTGACCTGGTTCTCACCGCCTCCGGTGGTCCGTTCCGTGGACGCACGCGCGAGCAGCTGCGTGGTGTGAGGGCGCAGCAGGCTCTCGCGCACCCGACGTGGCAGATGGGTCCCGTCGTGACGATCAACTCCTCGACCCTGATCAATAAGGGCCTGGAACTGATCGAGGCGCACCTGCTCTTCGACGTGGCGCCTGAGCACATCATCGCGACCGTTCATCCGCAGTCCATTGTGCATTCGATGGTGACGTGGTGCGACGGTGCGACGACGGTGCAGGCCTCGCCCCCGGATATGCGTCTGCCGATTGCCCTGGGCCTGACCTGGCCTGAGCGTCTGGAGGGCGTGGAGAAGCCCTTGACGTGGACGGCGGCCTCGCAGTGGACGTTTGAGCCGGTGGACAATGAGACGTTCCCGGCGGTGGACCTGGCGCGCTTTGCCGTCGGCGAGTCGGCGACGCATCCCGCGGTGTTGAACGCTGCCAACGAAGTGCTGGTTGATGCTTTTATTGCGGGGGAGGTCCCGTGGCTTGCGATTGTTGACACCGTGTCGGCGGTCGTGCATGAGCACGTGGGCGTTGTTGATCCCTCGTTGGATGACATTGTGGCCGCGCAGCGCTGGGCTGATCAGCGCGCACGCGAACTTGTTCGCGCGGGCCAGTGGAAGGATATGTGAGCGTGGGCTCTCTCGTCGGTATCGTTGTTGTCGTTATCGGAATTTTGGCGTCGGTTGCCCTCCACGAGGTGGGGCACATGCTCCCGGCAAAGAAGTTCGGCGTGTTGGTTCCGGACTATGCGGTGGGCTTTGGTCCGGCCCTGTGGAAGAAGAAGGTAGGGGAGACGACCTACGCGCTGCGCGCCATTCTGCTCGGTGGTTACGTGAAGATCGTTGGCATGTACGCCCCTGCACGTCCCGGCACGCGGCTCGTCGGACGCGGCGGGAAGCTGACGCTTGCTCAGGAGGCCCGCGAGGCCTCGGCTGAGGAGATCCCTGAAGGGCAGGAACACCGCGCGTTCTATCATCTGAGTGCGCCCAAGAAGGTCACCGTCATGCTCGGTGGCCCGATCATGAACCTGCTCATTTGCTTCGTGCTCTCCGCGATCGCGATGATGGGGATTGGTGCCCCGATGGCGTCGCGCACGATTGCCGAGGTGCCGGCGACGATCACGAGTGCGTCTGGCGAAGTGGCTTCTCCCGCGTACGAGGCCGGGGCTCGTCCCGGGGATACTGTCGTCGCGTGGAATGGGGCGCCCGTATCGACTTTCGCGGACCTGCAGCGCGCTGTTGGTGCGACTCCTGACGGCGAGTCTGCTGTCCTGACTGTCGAGCGCGACGGTGGGACCGTCGACCTGACGGTCACTCCCGTCACGGGGGCGCAGGGGGTCCACATTGTTGGCGTGACCGCCGGGTATGAGTACGTGTCCGCGTCGCTGTCCGACGTTGCCGCCGCTAACTGGCAGATGTTCACGGGCACGGCGTCGGTCGTCGTGCGCCTTCCGCAGGCTGTGTGGCAGGTGGGGCGCTCGATCGTCACGGACGAGAAGCGCGATGCCTCCGGTGTGGTGTCCGTTGTTGGCGTCGGTCGTATGGCCGGCGAGGTGACCGGCGACTCGCAGGCGCTGGGCCTGCAGGATACTCGCCAGGTTGTGGCGGTGCTGCTGAGCCTGCTGGCTTCGTTGAACATGGCGCTTTTCGTCTTCAACTTGATTCCGTTGCCGCCCCTGGATGGTGGGCATATTCTCGGCGCCCTGTACGAGGGGGCTCGCCGTACGTTCGCCCGTGTGCGTGGCGCGCAGGATCCAGGGCCAGCTGACACTGCCCGTCTGGTTCCGCTGACGTGGGCCGTGGGAGGCGTACTGGTCGTCATGAGTGTCATCTTGATTGTGGCGGATATCGTCAAGCCGGTGTCCCTCGGCTGATAAGCCTTGACAAAGGCGGGCGAGCGCCCCGCCGATGAAAGCGAGTCTGACCACGCGTGCGTGGTCCGTGTGGGAAGGATGCGCACAGTGCGCGATAATGAATCGGTGAGTGAAATCAATCTTGGAATGCCCGGCATTGCGGCGTCGCCGTTCCCGCGCAAGCAGACGCGTCGGATCATGGTGGGCGACGTGCCCGTGGGCGGGGGTGCTCCCATCTCCGTTCAGTCCATGACGACGACGAAGACACACGACATCGGGGCGACGCTCCAGCAGATCGCTGAGCTGACCGCGGCCGGTTGCGACATCGTGCGCGTTGCGTGCCCGACGGATAAGGACGCGGATGCGCTTCCGATTATTGCCAAGCAGTCGCGTATCCCGGTGATCGCCGACATCCACTTCAAGCCGAAGTACGTTTTTCAGGCGATCGAGGCGGGCTGCGGTGCGGTGCGCGTCAACCCTGGCAACATCCGGAAGTTCGACGATCAGGTCAAGGATATTTGCAAGGCTGCCTCCGATCACGGTGTGTCGCTGCGCATCGGCGTCAACGCCGGTTCTCTGGATCCGCGCCTGCTCAAGAAGTACGGCCGCGCGACGCCCGAGGCTCTGGTTGAGTCCGCGATCTGGGAGGCGTCCCTCTTTGAGGAGAATGACTTCCACGACTTCAAGATCTCGGTGAAGCACCATGACGTGCTCACGATGATCGAGGCCTATCGCATGCTGTCGGAGGCGGGGGATTGGCCGCTGCATCTGGGCGTCACCGAGGCTGGCCCGGCCTTCCAGGGCACTATCAAGTCTGTCTCTGCGTTCTCGATCCTGCTCGCTGAGGGTATTGGCGACACGATCCGCGTCTCCCTGTCCGCTCCTCCGGTTGAGGAAGTCAAGGTCGGCACGAAGATGCTGGAGTTCATGGGCCTGCGAGACAAGACTCTGGAGATCGTCTCGTGTCCGTCGTGCGGTCGCGCCCAGGTCGACGTGTGGACGCTCGCTGAGAACGTGACCGAGGGCCTGAAGGACCTGACTGTTCCGTTGCGTGTGGCCGTCATGGGCTGCGTTGTCAACGGGCCGGGCGAGGCCCGAGAGGCAGACCTCGGTGTTGCTTCCGGCAACGGTAAGGGACAGATTTTCATTCGAGGCGAGGTTGTTGAGACCGTGCCGGAGGATCAGATCGTCGAGACGCTGATCCGACGTGCGAATGCCCTTGCCGAGGAGCTCGGGCTCGAACCGGGTTCCGGTAGCGTCGAGGTTGCCCCCATCACTGCCCCGGAGGTTAAGCTGCCGGGCATTGACTTCTGAGCGTTCACAAGGAGTATCACATGCGTTTTCGTACTCTCGCGTGCCTGTCACTCGTTGCGGGTGCTTGCGCTGTGGCGGCTACGGGCTTTCCGCGGCGCATCGGCCTGACAGCGTCTCAGGCGGACGTGTCGCTGCCCGGTGACCTGGTTCTTCCCGGCGCGAACGTGATCGTTGATCGCGGCATCGCGATCGACGCGCCGGCGTCCACTGTCTGGGATGTGCTCGGTCATGTTTTCGAGCCTGAGGACGAGTCCACGATCATCGATATCGAGGACGAGGATCATATCCTGATGCGCGTTGCGCCGCCCGGAGCCCCGGAGGGAACCGAGGCCTCGGGCACGTGTGTGATCGCTCTGCTGCCCTTGTCTCCGTCGCGTACGCTGCTGCACATTCGTGAGCGTCATGTGGCGCAGGGACGTGAGCGCGCGCTCGCGTGGGCGGGAGTCACCGCAGAGTCCCTGTCGTCGCTGTCCATGCTGCGTGATTTGCGCGATGCGTGCGTTGGTGGGCTTGTTGATGCCTGATTAGTCTCGTTTCGACTCTTTCAGTTGGACAGATATCCCCGTTGATGTTGTAGTATCGCTAGGTACGCAACGCCAACGGGGATGTTGCTTTTGTCCGAAGGGGGACGCAATGGTCGCCAACTCCACTGCTCTGATCGCACTCGTGGGCCTCGCTATCGCTCTTGTCTGGGCGTGGGCTTGGTTCGGACTCGGCGCGAGCGCGCGCCGTGTCTCCGTGCGTCTGGAGCTTGGCGGTGGCAATGCGGCTGGCGAAATGGGGCGGGTCGTGTGGCCGCTGATGCCGATGCTGTCCGTCCTGTGGTTCCTCACTGCCGATCTGATGGCTCGCGAGGCTCGCGGACTCGACACTCTTGGTTCCCTCGGCCTCGTGATTGGTGTTCTTGCCCTGATGGCGGCGGTCGCTGTTCAGGCTCTCTACTTTGGTGGCCTGCCCGAGTGGGCATACCCGGGGTGGATGGCCCGCCGTTACTACGCGGCTCACCCGGCCGCCCGTGAGCGTGAACTTGGTGCGTGCGCCGCGATCTGAGCCGCTCCATGCCTCGATGAGCGGCTACATGGCTGTGCCGGTGGCCTTCGAGGCTTTGCGTGCCGTACTCTTGGAGCATGCTTCGAAATCTCTCGACTTTCTTCCTGCGAACCCTGCGTGAAGACCCGGCTGACGCCGAGGTCAATTCGCATAAGCTTCTGGTGCGTGCGGGCTATATCCGCCGCTGTGCCCCCGGCATTTACACGTGGCTGCCCCTCGGCCTGCGCACCCTGCGCAAGATTGAGGACATTGTCCGCGAAGAGATGGATGCGATGGGAGCGCAGGAGGTCCATTTCCCGGGCCTGATCCCTGCAGACCCTTACAAGGCAACGAACCGCTGGGAAGAGTACGGTCCGACGCTGTTCAAGCTCAACGACCGCAAGGGTGGCGACTACCTGCTGGCCCCCACGCACGAGGAAATGTTCACTCTTCTCGTGAAGGACATGTACTCCTCGTACAAGGATCTGCCCGCCACGCTGTACCAGATTCAGACGAAGTATCGCGACGAGGCTCGTCCGCGTGCGGGTCTGATTCGTGGGCGTGAGTTCGTGATGAAGGACGCCTACTCCTTCGACATTGACGACGAGGGGCTGAACGCTTCCTACCAGGCCGAGCGTGACACCTACGAGCGCATCTTCCAGCGCCTGGGCCTGCCGTACGTCATCGTTTCTGCAATGAGTGGTGCGATGGGCGGCTCGCGCTCCGAAGAGTTCCTGCACCCCTCACCGATCGGCGAGGACACCTTTGTGGCTTCCCCGGGCGGCTACGCCGCAAACGCGGAGGCCGTGACGACCCCCGTTCCTGACGTTCAGGACGCCTCCGGCGTTCCCGCTCCGGTTGAGGTGCCGACTCCCGACGCGCCGACGATCGAGGCGCTCGTGGACCTGCTCAACGAGCGCTACCCGCGCGAGGACCGTCCCTGGACTGCGGCAGACACGCTGAAGAACGTCGTCGTGACGCTGACGCACCCGGATGGCGAGCGCGAGCTCCTCGTCGTGGGCGTGCCCGGTGACCGCGACGTTGATATGAAGCGTCTCGAGGCTTCCGTTGCTCCCGCCGAGGTTGAGATGGCCTCTGACTCCGACTTTGAGCCGCACCCTGAGCTGGTGCGCGGCTACATCGGCCCCACGGTGCTTGGCCCCAACTCGCCCAAGCGCGTCGTGGACGAGGAGGGCAACGTCTCCGGTTCCGTGCGCTACCTGGTCGACCCGCGCGTCGTCGAAGGGACCGCCTGGGTGACCGGCGCGAACGCCGAGCAGCGTCACATCCTGAACCTGGTCATGGGCCGAGACTTCACGGCTGACGGCACGATCGAGGCCGCTGAGGTGCGCGAGGGCGACCTGGCTCCCGATGGTTCGGGTCCCCTCCACCTCGAGCGTGGTATCGAGATCGGCCATATCTTCCAGCTGGGACGCAAGTACGCCAAGGCCTTGGGCCTGACCGTGCTCGACGAGAACGGCAAGACTCAGGTCGTCACGATGGGTTCGTACGGCATTGGCGTCACTCGCGTGATGGCCGCTCTGGCCGAGGCCAACTGCGACGAGAAGGGCCTGAGCTGGCCTGCTCAGATCGCGCCCTTCGACGTGCACGTCCTGGCGACCGGCAAGGGTGACGAGGTCTTCGACACCGCGCAGTCTCTCGGCGAGCAGCTCGACGCTGCCGGTCTGGACGTCCTCGTCGACGATCGCCGTAAGGTGAGCGCTGGCGTGAAGTTCAAGGACTACGAGCTCGTGGGCGTGCCCTTCGGCCTGGTCGTTGGCCGCTCGCTGGCCGACGGCGAGGTGGAGATCCGCGTGCGCGCCACCGGCGAGACCATCGTCGTCCCCGTCGACGAAGCCGTCACTCGCCTGCGCGAGCTCCACGCCGCTGCCCTGAAGGGGGAGTGACATGGCTATTCGTCCCATCCGCATTATCGGCGACCCGGTCCTGCGTACCGTGTGTGACCCGATCACGGAAATCACCCCGAATGTGAAGGCCCTCGTTGAGGATCTTCTCGAGGGCGTCGACATGGACGGTCGCGCCGGTCTGGCCGCCAACCAGATTGGCGTCAGCCTGCGTGCGTTCTCCTGGAATATCGACGGCGAGATCGGCTACGTGCTCAATCCTCGTATCGTGGCGTTGAGCGAGGACGAGTACCAGGACGGCGATGAGGGCTGCCTGTCGGTTCCCGAGCTCTGGTACCCGACCGAGCGCGCCTGGTACGCGCGCTGCGAGGGCACTGACCTGGACGGCAAGAAGGTTGTCGTCGAGGGTGAGGAGCTGATGGCTCGCTGCATTCAGCACGAGTGTGACCACCTCGACGGCCACATTTACATTGATCGCCTGGATCGCGCGACCCGCAAGAAGGCGCTGCGAGACATTCGCAACGCCGGTTTCTAAGCATCGAGCGTTGTTGTGGCGTGGACGCGCCGGGGAATGGAGTGCATTCCCCGGCGCGTTCGACTATCCTGTAACTACATCGTGTGCGTCGTTAAGGCGCAGATCATTGCGACTCTCGGCAGTTTAGGGCGTAGGGGAAGACGATCCTGACAAAGCCAACAGGAGGAACAATGAGAGGGTCATACACCCGCGGTGTACTTTTCGTGCACTCAACACCGCCCGCTCTGTGCCCGCACATCGAGTGGGCACTGGGCACCGCGCTCGGCCAGGAGGTCCACCTCCAGTGGTCGGATCAAGAGGCGGCGCCGGGCATGGTTCGCTGCGAGTTCTCGTGGGTCGGACCGGTTGGCTCGGGCGCCCGCTTGGCGTCCGCTCTGCGCGGTTGGGAGCACCTGCGCTACGAGGTGACGGAGGAGGCTACCGCCTCGAGCGACGGCGGACGCTGGTGTCACACGCCTTCCCTGGGTATTTTCCACTCGCAGATGGACACGGTCGGCAACGTCGTCGTGCCCGAGGATCGTATTCGCTCGGCCCTGGAGTCTGCGACCACGTACGAGGAGCTCCGCGAGGGCCTCGATCTAGCCCTCGGCCAGGCGTGGGATGACGAGCTTGAGTCCTTCCGCCATGCGGGTGCCGGCGCCCCTGTGCGCTGGCTGAACAACCGGGTCGGCTGATGGGTTCAATCGCCGATCTGCTCGGTGACCAGCTGCGCGCAGGCTTAGCGCAGCTGGTCGATCCCGATGCGTCTGACGACGCGCCCGGCGCGGCCCCGGCCTTGTCCGAGAGCAGGGTTGACACCGCGCAGGACCGCGCCCGCGAGGCTGCGATGGAGGCGGTGCTCGACGAGGTGGAGCTTGACCCCGCCGACGCTCGCGGGGAGCTCACGTTGCGTGGCGACCTCGACATGGACGACGTCTCCCTCTACGCCGTCGTCGCGCGCGTCGAGCGCGAGGCCAAGGTGACGCTCACGGACGCTGCGGTCGAGGAATGGGTGACGCTGGCCGACCTGCTTGACGCGGTTACTGACGCCGTGTCCAATCACTAGCGAAAGAGCGTATTACGGGAGTCTCAACGACTTCTCCAACGTTTGTAAAGTGCCGGAATTTCGGGCCTGCAGGGCCTACCATGGAGGCGCATCGGTTGGAAAGAACCGGCCGGAGAACAGACGGAAGGAACAACGTTGACCCGCACCGAAGAAGATCTGCTTGGCACCCGCGAAGTACCCGACGACGCGTACTGGGGCATTCATACGTTGCGCGCCATCGAGAACTATCAGATCTCGGGTCGCACGATCAATGAGGCGCCCGAGCTGATCCGCGCTTTCGCCCAGGTGAAGAAGGCGTGCGCGATGGCGAACATGCAGCTCAAGGCGATGAAGCCGTCAAAGGCCGAGGCGATCATCGCCGCGTGCGACGAGATCATCGAAAACGGCCGCTGCATGGACCAGTTCCCCGTCGACCAGTTCCAGGGCGGTGCTGGCACCTCCGTCAACATGAACGCGAATGAGGTCATCGCGAACCTGGCCCTGGAGATCCTCGGTGAGGACAAGGGCCGCTACGACATCATCAACCCCAATGACCACGTCAACCGCTCGCAGTCGACGAACGATGCTTACCCGACGGCTTTCCGTATTGCGCTGTGGCGTAAGGTGAATCGCCTGCGCAAGGCCATCGATGAGCTGGCCGATGCTTTCGATGAGAAGGGCGCCGAGTTCCGCCACATCCTGACGATGGGGCGCACGCAGCTGCAGGACGCTGTCCCGATGTCGCTGGGCAGCGAGTTCTCGGCCTTCGCGCACACGCTCCGCGAGGAGGATGAGCGCCTCGTGAACAACGCCGAGCTGCTCCTCGAGACGAACCTGGGCGCGACCGCTATCGGTACCGGTCTGAACACGCCCGATGGCTACCAGCAGGTCGTCGTGCGCCACCTGCGTCGCATCACGGGTGCGCGCGTTGTCGGCTCTCCCGATCTCCTCGAAGCCACCTCTGATACCGGCGCCTATGTCTCCATGCACGCGACCATCAAGCGCAGCGCCGTCAAGCTGTCGAAGGTCTGCAACGATCTGCGTCTGCTGGCTTCCGGCCCTCGCGCTGGCCTCAACGAGATCAACCTTCCGAAGATGGCCGCGGGCTCGTCGATCATGCCCGCCAAGGTCAACCCGGTTATCCCCGAGGTCGTCAACCAGGTCTGCTTCAAGGTGATCGGCAACGATCAGACCGTGACCATGGCGGCCGAGGCTGGCCAGCTCCAGCTCAACGTCATGGAGCCCGTCATCGCCCAGGCGCTCATCGAGTCGATCAACCTGCTCGTGAATGCGTGCGACACGCTGCGTGAGCGCTGCGTCACCGGCATCACGGCGAACCCCGACGTGTGCCGCCACTACGTCGAGAACTCCATCGGTATCGTCACCTACTTCAATGACGTGATCGGTCACCACCTGGGCGACGTCGTCGGTAAGCGTGCCGCTGCCGAGGGTAAGACCGTCCGCGAGGTCATCCACGAGATGGAGCTCCTCTCGGAGGAAGAGGTCGAGCGCATTCTCTCGCCCGAAAACCTCGCGCACCCGAAGTACGCGGGTACTGACGAGAGCTGAGTAGCCTCTACGTACAGACGAGGCCGGGGATCCTGCGTGGGTCCCCGGCCTTTGTTGTTGGTACGTGACGGCGCTAGGGGAGGAGTGATTCCTTAAACGAACGCACGAAGGTACCGAAACGCTCCACACGGTCCGAGAAGTAGCGGTAGATGCGCCTGCGCGCGTCTCCGACGTATTCGACGGTCTGCAGATCCTCGTAGCGGAAACGACCCTGCTCGTCGATGAGTGAGGGGGCCACCAGGCGCTGGGTAATCTCGCAGCGGAAGTGCGTGTAGGTCCCGTCCTCCGTGGCCTCAAGGACGCGGCAAACGAGGCTCATCTGGGAGTCGTCGAGGACGGGGACGCCGTCATAGTCGCTCGATGCGACGTGGGCATCGCCAAGCTTATTCCCACCAGAGACGGTACCCGCATACTCGAAGAGGCCCATGGCCTCGGGCCCGAAGAGGTTCAGTGAGCACACGCCTGAGCGCTTGATCGAGCGTGCCGCGTGTGTCGTCGAATCGCAGCCGATCATGACCATCTGTCCCAGTGAGTACGAGGAAGACCCCGTCGTGATTCCGACGCCGACAGCGTCGTCGGGGTAGGCCAGGATGTAGACGGGAAAGCCGTAGTAGAACTTTTCGGTCTCGTAAGGAACGTGCATGCATCCATTGTGCGCCGCGGGCTTCAGGAGGGCAGGAGGTATCCCACCTGTCGGGGAATGAGAGGAGGCCGGGAACCCCGCGTGGGGATCCCCGGCCTCGTCTTCATGACCGCTGGGCGCCGCGATGGAGGAGCGCGGGCCTAGCGACGATCACTCCTCGCCAGCGTGATCATTGCCCTGGATCGCGTAGTTGAAGAGCTCGTACTTGTCGATCGCCTGCTGGACGATCGACGGGTCGACCTGGCCCTTCTCGGCGAGGGCGGCCAGCGTGCGCACGACCATCGACTCCGCGTCGATGTGGAACCAGCGGCGAGCAGCGCGGCGGGTGTCGGAGAAGCCGAAGCCATCCGCACCGAGCACGTGGTAGTCGCCCGGGACCCACTGACGGATCTGGTCAGGCAGCATGCGGTCAAAGTCGGAGGAGGCCACGAACGGACCCTCGCGACCCGCGAGCTTTGTCGACACGTAGGGGGTGCGGCGCGGTGCGGACGGGTGCAAGAAGTTGTGCTCCTCGGCATCCAGCCCGTCGCGGCGCAGCTCGTTCCACGAGGTCACGGACCACACGGCGGCGTCCACGCCCCAGTCGCGAGCCAGCAGCTCGCGAGCCTCGCGCGCCCATGGCACGCCGACACCAGAGGCGAGCAGCTGAGCCTTGGGGCCACCGAAGTTCTGGTGCTCATCGACGTTGTAGATGCCCTTGATGATGCCCTCGACGTCCACGTTCTCCGGCTCGGCGGGCTGACGGATCGGCTCGTTGTACACGGTGATGTAGTACATGACGTTCGGATCGCGGCCATCCGCGTCGCCGTACATGCGCTGCAGGCCATCCGCCATGATGTAGCGGATTTCGTACGCGTACGCCGGGTCGTAAGACACGAACGCGTGGTTCGTCGCCGCCAGGACCTGCGAGTGGCCGTCCATGTGCTGCAGACCCTCGCCCGCAAGCGTCGTACGGCCCGCGGTGGCGCCGATAACAAAGCCCTTCGTCATCTGGTCACCCGCCGCCCAGAACTGGTCGCCCGTACGCTGGAAGCCGAACATCGAGTAGAAGATGTAGATCGGCACCATCGGCAGGTCGTGCGTAGCGTATGCCGTGCCGACGACCTGGAAGGCGGCGGCCGAGCCGGCCTCGGTGATGCCCGTGTGCATGATCTGGCCGCGCTCGGACTCGCGGTAGGACAGCATCATGTCCGCATCCACGGGCGTGTACGACTGGCCGGTCGTGTTGAAGATCTTCGCCGACGGGAAGATCGCGTCCAGACCGAAGGTGCGAGCCTCGTCGGGGATGATCGGCACGAAGTACTTGCCGACCTGCTTGTCCTTGATGAGGTCCTTGAACAGGCGCACGAGGGCCATGGTCGTGGCGACCTCAAGCTTGCCGGAGCCCTTCGAGAGCGCCTCGAAGGGGCGGGTGGGCAGCTCGGGGAGCTTGGGCTGGCGGTCGGCGCGGCGCTCGGGCACCCAACCGCCGAGGATCTCGCGGCGCTCCTTCATGTACTGCAGGGCCGGGTGATCGGCCGGCGGCATGTAGTACGGCGGCATGTAGGGATCGCGCTCGAGTTCCTCGTCCGTGATCGGGATCTGGAGGCGATCGCGCAGCTGCTTGGCGTCCTCGAGGGTCAGCTTCTTCATCTGGTGCGTCGAGTTACGGCCGGCGAAGTGCGAGCCGAGGGCGTAGCCCTTAATCGTGTGCGCGAGGACGACGGTCGGCTGGCCGGTGTGGTCCATGGCTGCCTTGTAGGCTGCGTAGACCTTGCGGTAGTCGTGGCCACCGCGCTTGAGCTCCCAGAGCTGCTCGTCCGTCCAGTTCTTGACCATTTCCTTGGTGCGCGGGTCGCGGCCAAAGAAGTGTTCACGCACGTAGGCCCCGTCGTTCGCGCGGAAGGTCTGGTAGTCGCCGTCCAGGGTCTCGTTCATGACGTGGACGAGGGCGTCGTCCTTGTCGGCGGCGAGCAGCTGGTCCCAGCCGCGGCCCCAGATCACCTTGATGACGTTCCAGCCCGCGCCCTTGAAGAAGGCCTCAAGCTCCTGGATAATCTTGCCGTTACCACGCACCGGGCCGTCGAGACGCTGCAGGTTGCAGTTGATGACGAAGGTCAGGTTGTCCAGGCGCTGCTGGGCGGCGAGCTGGAGCATGCCGCGGGATTCGGGTTCGTCCATCTCACCGTCGCCGATGAAGGCCCACGTGTGCTGCTGCGAGGTGTCCTTGATGCCGTTCATGAAGAGGTAGCGGTCGAACCAGGCCTGGTAGATGGCCTCGGCGGGACCCAGGCCGAGCGAGACCGTGGGAAACTCCCAGAAGCGCTCGAGCTGGCGCGGGTGCGGGTACGAGGGCAGGCCGTGCTTGGTCGAGACCTGCTGACGGAAGCCGTCCATCTCCTCTTCGGAGAGGCGACCTTCGAGGAATGCGCGAGCGTAGGGGCCGGGGGAGGCGTGTCCCTGGAAGAACACGTGGTCGCCGCCGCCGGGGTGGTCCTTGCCGCGGAAGAAGTGGTTGAGGCCGACCTCGTAGAGGGTGGCAACCGATGCGTAGGACGAGATGTGTCCGCCGACCTTGACGCCGGGGCGCTGAGCGCGCGTCACCTGGACGGCGGCGTTCCAGCGGATCCAACGGCGGTATTCGCGCTCCATGGCTTCGTCGCCGGGGAAGTAAGGCTCCTGGTCAACGGGAATGGTGTTGACGTAGGGGGTCGTGTACTCCTGGGGGAGTTGAACGCCGTTGCGGCGCGCCTCGTCCAGCATGTGCAGCAGGATGTAGCGTGCACGGGGGCCGCCCTTTTCGTTGATGAGCCCGGACAGGGACTCAACCCATTCGGCGGTCTCCTGGGGGTCGTTGTCGGGAACCTGAGGGATCAGGCCGTTGACGACGGGGTGGGACTCGTGGAGTTGGCTCACGGTGTACCTTCTCGCTTGACTCGGTGCTGCTCGCGCAGCGTGCGTGGGCGATGTCCTCGGGCGACATCGCGCATATCGGGACTATTGTCCCACTATTGGGGATCCTTTGCGAGTGTTTGCCTCGCGTATCGACTATGAGGTGCGTATCACCGGGGGTATCGATCGTCTGTGCCGCATAAATTCCCAGCTCAGGCGGGGGAGACGTTGTTACCGTGTTTTATGGTTGTCTATCCCTTGCATTCCAGTAGCTCCAATGCCCTAGGATGAAGGCGTGAACGTTGATATGACACTGAGCGCCAGCTCGTTGATGGGCGGTGCTGCGTGATGGCAGTGAGCCTGGGTTTTTCGTCCGATGCGATCGTGCAGGAGTTCTACGTCGATGACGACGTTGATCAGGCGGTGCGCGATGCTGTTGAAGGGGAGACGGGGCATCCGCTCGTGGACGTCGATTACGCAGACGTCGTGGATGGCGCGATCGTTTGGTGGCGCGCGGACGACGCCGAGGAAGAGGACCTCGCGGATGTGCTCGTGGATGCGATGTCGAACCTGGACGATGGTGGGCTGATTTGGGTGCTGATTCCTAAGCCGGGTCGGCCGAATTCTGTGCGGGTTGGTGACGTGGAGGAGGCCGCGGAGATCGCGGGCCTACATGCGACGACGTCGACGGCGCTGGGGCAGAACTGGGCGGGTGTGCGCCTGACCGCGCGTCCCCGGTCGCGCCGCTAGTTTCATCGACGAGGCCGGGGCCGGGCACCGCTCTTCTGTGCTGTGTCGCTCGGCTTCGGATGTGACCGTACGTGCCTCTTCTGGTAGATTGGCGCGTGCGTGGGGCCTTTAGCTCAGTTGGCTAGAGCGTCTGGTTTACACCCAGAAGGTCATCGGTTCGAGCCCGGTAGGGCCCACAAACGGCTGGGGCCGGAAGCGAAAGCTTCCGGCCCCTCAATGTTTGCTGCGAGCAGCGCGTGCGACGCGCGTCAGTTCTCCTCGCGCTTCTCGGTGGGTGAGCGGTCCTCCCGCTGCGCCAGCTCCCGCCGGGCTGCCTCGAGGTTCTCGCGTACCGTTTTGGTGAGCGCGTGGTCTTCGCCTAGGATGCGAGCACAGTCTTTGGTGACCTGCTCGAACAGGGTGGTGGCCTCCTCTAGGCGGCCCATCGCATGGTATGCGCCTGCGAGGTTGTTGCGCGAGGACAGGGTGTCGGGGTGGTCTTCTCCCAGGACACGGATACGGTCGGGCAGGACCTGCTCGAAGAGGGTGATGGCCTCCTCTAGGCGGCCCACCACACAGTATGCGTATGCGAGGTTGTTGCGCGAGGACAGGGTGTCGGGGTGGTCTTCTCCCAGGACACGGATACGGTCGGGCAGGACCTGCTCGAAGAGGGTGATGGCCTCCTCTAGGCGGCCCACCACACAGTATGCGTATGCGAGGTTGTTGCGCGAGGACAGGGTGTCGGGGTGGTCTTCTCCCAGGACACGGATACGGTCGGGCAGGACCTGCTCGAAGAGGGTGATGGCCTCCTCTAGGCGGCCCACCGCACAGTATGCGCCCGCGAGGTTGTTGCGCGAGTTCAGGGTGTCGGGGTGGTCTTCTCCAAGGACGCGGATGCTGTCGGGCAGGACCTGCTCGTACAGGGTGATGGCCTCCTCTAGGCGGCCCGCCGACTCGTATGCGCCTGCGAGGTTGTTGCGCGAGTTCAGGGTGTCGGGGTGGTCTTCTCCCAGGACGCGGATACGGTCGGGCAGGACCTGCTCGAAGAGGGTGATGGCCTCCTCTAGGTGGCCCGCCGCATAGTATGCGTATGCGAGGTTGTTGCGCGAGTTCAGGGTGTCGGGGTGGTCTTCTCCAAGGACGCGGATGCTGTCGGGCAGGACCTGCTCGTATAGGGTGATGGCCTCGGTGAGGTGGCCCGCCGACTCGTATGCGCCTGCGAGGTTGTTGCGCGAGGTCAGGGCGCTGGGGTGGTCTTCTCCCAGGACACGGATACGGTCGGGCAGGACCTGCTCGAACAGGGTGATGGCCTCCTCTAGGCGGCCCACCGACTCGTATGCGCTTGCGAGGTTGTTACGCGAGGTCAGGGCGTCGGGGTGGTCTTCGCCCAGGACGCGGATACGGTCGGGCAGGACCTGCTCGAACAGGGTGATGGCCTCGGTGAGGTGGCCCGCCGCCCGGTATGCGCTTGCGAGGTTGTTACGCGAGGTCAGGGCGTCGGGGTGGTCTTCTCCCAGGACGTGGATACTGTCGGTGAGGACCTGTTTGAACAGGGGGATGGCCTCCTCTAGGCGGCCCGCCGCATAGTATACGTATGCGAGGTCGTTACGCGAGGTCAGGGCGTCGGGGTGGTCTGGGCCCAGCAGGCCCTCAAGAGCGTCCACGGCGACGTCGAGGGTCAGAGCCTCGTAAGGAAGCCCGAGATCACTCGCGTGTGAGAATGCCTGGAAGAGAGCCTCGGAAGTGTGCGGGGACTCGAAAAGAACCTGGGAATGCTCCTGCGTACCAATCGAACGAAGCTGGTCGACTAGGTCGAGGGCTTCTTGTCGGCGAGCTTTCGTGTCGTTGCTAGGGTATCTGCTGATGTTTACACTGCCCAGCAGACCCGTAGCTGCTGCACGTGCGTCGTCGAGTTCGTTGTTGTTCCAAGAATTGCGCAGCACCTGTGCCTGGAGGCGGTGAATCGTCGTTTTACTTCTGTTGTGTGCAGTCTGCTGGACGATGGATCGGCTAATGAGCTCTGTCAGTGCGTCATGTGCCTCCTCATCCGCTGAATGTTCTGCGCCCTCATTATGCTGGTCGCTGCTTTGCTCCTTAGTGGGATTAAGCCACCGCGTGGGCACACCAGACTCCGCGAGCAGCGCGAGCGCCCCCAACTGACGTCGAGCCATCTGCTTTGTACCATTCTTCATACTGTCGACGGCGGCTTCGATGGCCATCCACAGTACCGTGGCCACGTCGTCTGCATAGTAGTCTCCGGGGACCGGGCGAATGGCACGTTCGCTGCCGTATGAATCTAGTCGGTCCAAGTAACGGGCGAGCGATAGGTCGCCGTTGCGAGCAGATGCAGCGGCTTGTGCGAGAGCCAGAGGCAGGTCGCCGAGGCGCTCGGCCAACGCGTGCGCGGCCTCGCGATCGGCAGAGTTGGTCACAGTAAGGAGGTAGTCGATCGACGTCTCGCGATCAAACACCCCAATCCTGATGGGGTCCCACCCCTGATAGTTCCACCCCTTGTCGTTCGTTGTGGTCGCGACAACGCGCAAGCCTTCGCCGGTCGGGACAAACCCGCGCAGGTCGTTGATGTCCTCGACGTTGTCGAAGACGATGAGCCTGTCCGACCCTCCGGTCGAGCGCAGGTAGTTCAGGCAGCGGCGGATGATCTGGTCCTGAGCCGGTTGGTCGCTCGTGTCGATCTTCAATTCCTTAGCAAGCTCGATCAGTCCGCTTTTGATGGAGTCTTGTGAACCTGCATGCACCCATGCGACGAGGCTCCAGTCTGCGTCTTCGCATTCTTGTGCGAGGGCTGCGGCAAGCTGTGTCTTTCCACAGCCACGCATACCAATCAGAACCGTGCGCTGCTTAGTTGTATCGGTGATCAGCTCATCTAATTGGTCTTGCTCAACACGAGCGACAAAACGGCTACCGGTAGTAACGTCCGGTCGACTTCCGAATAATATGCGGGTCGGCTTGTCCTCATGACGTGTCACCTTTGCCAGGTTGGACAAGACCGTATCGAGCATCTCATGCGTCGTCTCGTGTGCTTGGAGAGAACGACGAGAATTATCTTGGAGTTCGTCGATCCCCGCCAAAATGCTCCGTAATGCTTCTATTTGAAATCGTCGTGACCAGGGTGCGAGAGCAGCGTACTGGGCCGCGACTGCTTCAATGAGCTCGTCGAAATACGGTTCAGCTGCTTCCTCGACGTTCAATCGGCGCTGAGACGCATGTGAATGGAACACAGCTGGAAGATTGTCTGGATTTAGTGCCGCACTGAGGACCAGCTCTCCATCGTTGGCAATTTCGTTCAGTAAGATTTCAACTTCAGTGCAGACCCCGGAAAGCAATTGCCTATCAATATTCTGGCCACAACGGTGCTTGTGGATCTCCTGAATCCGGGCGGCCAGCGCTTTACTGACGCTGCGTTCAATCTGATCTTTCGAGCTATCGCTGCGACGTGAGAGTCGCAATAGTGTGCCGAGTAGCTCCTGGCTGTCGCCGATTAAGTCGGCGGCAGACGCTCTATCGCATGCACGCAAGAACATTTTCGTGAAAGCTGCGCCGACACCAACTAACGTCGTCAATAGAGGATCGCCCATACCGGCAATGCTATGTCACCGATCTTGACATATGAAAGACGCGCGCGCCCCGTTCGAAGAATAGAGCCTGACAATCGGGGCCGGAAGCGAAAGCTTCCGGCCCCTCAGTGTTTGCTGCGAGCAGCGCGTGCGACGCGCGTCAGTCCTCCTCGCGCTCCTCGACGACGTCTTCACCAACGACGAGCTTGCCGGATGCGCCAGCGCCGAGCTGCTCGAGGGCGAGGCGGCCCACCAGCTGCTGGTTCGTGGTCGTGCGCTGGGGGCGTGCACCGGACAGGAAGCTGAAGAACCAGCTCACCAGCGTGCCCACCTGGGACTTGAAGCCGACGATGTAGAGCAGGTGCAGGAAACACCAGGCAACCCACGCGACGAAACCCGTGAGCTTCGTGTTCCCCATCTTCACGACCGCCTGGAAGCGCGCAATCGTCGCCATGGACCCCTTGTCGTGGTAGGAGAATTCCGTGGCCTTCGGTGTGCGGCCAGCCAGGCGTGCGGCGATCATGTCGGCCGCGAAGCGCGCAGACTGGATCGCGCCCTGCGCGACGCCGGGAACGCCCGGGAAGGCCATCATGTCGCCGAGCACGAAGATCTCGGGGTGCCCAGGCAAGGTCAGGTCCTTGTTGACGGTGACGCGCCCCGCCCGGTCCACCGCAGCGCCCGTGGCCTCGCCCAGCGTGCGGCCCAGCGGGCTAGCGGACACGCCCGCGGCCCACACCTTGCAGACGGACTCGATCCGCTCCTCCTCGCCGGACTTGTACTTCAGCGTGACACCCTCGGCATCCACGTCGGTGACGAAGGCGTTCATCTTCATCTCGACGCCGAGCTTGGCCAGGGCTTCCTCGGTCTTCGCGCCGAGCTGCTCGCCAAACGGGGGGAGCGGGTGCTCCGCGCCGTCCACGAGAATGACGCGTGCCTTGGTCGGGTCGATATTACGGAACTCGCCTTTGAGGGTGTGAGAAGCAAGTTCGCGGATCTGGCCCGCCATCTCGACGCCGGTTGGGCCCGCGCCCACGACGACGAAGGTGAGGAGCTTGTCCACCGAGGCCGGGTCAGTCTCAATCTCGGCCAGCTCAAACGCGCCAAAAATACGCGCGCGCAGCTCGAGGGCGTCGTCGATGGTCTTCATGCCCGGCGCGAAGACCGCAAAGTGGTCGTTGCCGAAGTAGGACTGGCCCGCGCCCGCCGCGACGATCAGCGTGTCGTATTCGGTCTGCTCGTACTTGTTGTGATTGCGCCACTTGACGGTGCGCGCCTCGACGTCGATCTCCTCGACGAGGGCCTGCAGGACGGTGACGTTCTTCTGGCCGCGCAGGATTTCGCGTGTGGTGGGGGCGATGTCGCCTTCGGAGAGGATGCCCGTGGCCACCTGGTAGAGCAGCGGCTGGAAGAGGTGATGCGACGTGCGGGCCAGGTTGGTGATGTCGGCGTCGGCGTTCTTCAGTCGGCGAGCTGCCGTCAGGCCTGCGAAGCCGGAACCGATGATGACAATGCGGTGGCGGGACATAAGACTCTCCTTCAATTAAGCAAGGCTAATCTTACCTAAATATGGTGCGCGTGCATTGTGAGGTCAGGCGCACCTAAGCCGCCGTTCTTACGAGTCGAATAGGCGGGCCGCCGCGACCGGATCTGGCTTGCCCGTGGTCGTCGTCGGCAGCGAGTCCACGACCAGCACGCGACGAACCTTCTCCCAGGGTGCGAGGGTGCCGCTGAGGGTCTCGGAGAGTGCTTCGGCGCTCATCGACGAGGCCTGGGCGCGGCCCTCGGGAGAGGCGACGACAAGCGCCGCGACGATCTGCCCCCAGCGCTCATCCGGCAGCCCCACGACAAGCGCATCCGAGACCACGTCCAGCGAGCGTAGAGCCCGCTCGACCGTCGGGGGAGCGACGAGCTCTCCAGCCGTGTTGATCATGCGGTGGGCGCGTCCCACCATGTGCAGCCAGCCGGCCTCGTCTTTCGTCGCCAGGTCGCCTGTACGCAGCCACTCGTCGCCGCTCACGACGCCGGGCCCGCGCACCCAGATCTCGCCCATCTCATCGACGCCGGCTTCGCGCTCGTCGGTGGCCATGACGCGCAGGTCGACGTAGGGGAAGGGAACACCGAGCGATCCGGCGGGCGCGCCAGAATCTGGGGTGGCGACAGTTCCCGCGCCGGAGGTTTCGGTCATGCCCCACACGTGGATGGGGGATAGACCGGCTGAGCGCATCGCGTCCGCGAGGTCCGCCGTCATCGCATCGCCGCCGATGAGGGGACGCACCCACGACGACAGGTCGCCGCCAGCGCGCTCATGTTCGTCGAGGATGGCGCGGACAATCGCGGGCACGGCGAACATCATGGTGATCCCGTAGCGCTCGATCGCGTCAATGACGCCGCGAGCGTCGAAAGAACCTGGGAAGCCGAGTGTGACCAGCGTGCCGCCGTGCGTCCACACGTCCATCGAGGTCCCGTTAAATCCGCCGATGTGGCTGGCGGGCGCGCACACGCCCACGACCGACGATGTCGGCGCATAGTCGAAGCCCTCGCGGAAGTTCGTCGACCCCCACCACATGACCTCGTGTGTGAGTTCGACGGGGCGTGGGGTGCCCGTGGAGCCCGAGGTAAACAAGATAGCGGCGAGCTCGGTCCCGCAGCGCGCGGGAGCGTGCCCGATGGGGGTAGCGCGATCCGCCCACGCCGACAGATCCGCAAACGACGCGACCTGCGCGCCCGCGTCGGACAGTGCGGGAGCGTGAGCGCGGGAGGCCTCGTCAAGGAACACCCACGAGACGCGCACCTGCGCGCACATCGAAGCGAGCGCCGAGGAGGGCATGCGTGGCGAGAGCGGAACCGTCACCGCGCCCAGCCACGAGGCCGCCACGTGGACGATGTAGTGCCACGGCGAGTTCGCGCCGATGACCGCGATGCGTGTCCCCTCGTCGATACCAGCCGAGTCGAAAGCGGCGGCGAGGCGAGCAACTGTTGCTGCTGCCTCGCGCACGCTCCACTCCTCGCCCGTCACTGCGTCGACCAAGGAGCGGCGGTCGGGGTGCCGACGCGCGGAGGCCAGGAGCGCCCGCGCGGGAGAATAATCCGGGGTCACGAGGCCGAGGCGGCCTTCGCGGCTGCCATCGCCGCGTGACGCTCCGAGCGCTCCTTCAGGCGCGCCAGGACCGAACCGGCCTCCTGCAGCGTCGAACCGGAGTTGGCGATGTGACGCAGCTGCTCGGGGATCTCGAAGCCGCGGGCACGCATACCCTTGGCCCACAGCAGACCCGCACGGTAGGAGGAACGCACGAGGGGACCGGCCATAACGCCAGCGAAGCCCATCTCCTCGGCCTCGGCGGCCATCTCGACAAACTCCTCGGGGTGGACCCAGCGGTCGATCGGGTGGTGCAGGGGAGAGGGACGCAGGTACTGCGTGAGCGTCAGCAGGTCACAACCCGACTCGTGCAGGTCGCGCATGGCAGCGCTGACCTCCTCGCGCGTCTCGCCCATACCCAGGATCAGGTTCGACTTCGTGACCATGCCGCCGTCGTGGGCACGCCTGATCATCGCGAGCGAACGATCATAGTTGAAGGCGGGGCGGATCTTCTTGAAGATGCGCGGCACCGTCTCCAGGTTGTGCGCGAAGACCTGCGGGCCGGCCTCGATCACCATGTCAATCGACTCGGCCTGTCCGCGGAAGTCATCGACGAGGAGTTCCACGCCCGTCCCCGGGTTGAGCTCGTGGATGAGACGGCACGTTTCGGCGTAGAGCCATGCAGCGCCGTCGGGCAGATCGTCGCGGGTGACGCCCGTGATCGTCACGTAGCGCAGGTCGAGGTCGCGCACGGACTCAGCAATACGGCGCGGCTCATCCTTGTCGTACTCGGTGGGGCGACCCGTCGCGATGTCGCAAAAGTCGCAGCGACGCGTGCACAGGGCACCGCCGAGGAGGAACGTCGCCTCGCGGTCCTGCCAGCATTCGTAGATGTTGGGGCAGCCGGCCTCTGCGCACACCGTGTGCAGCCCCTTGGCGTGTGACAGCGAACGCATGTCCTGGTAGTTCTCGCCGGCCTTGGCGGTCGTGCGAATCCACTCGGGCTTCTTTTCGATCGGAGTTTGCGAGTTACGCACCTCGATGCGCAGGAGCTTGCGTCCTTCGGGATCGGGCAGGGTACTCATAGCGTTGACCTCGTCGTATAGGAAACGGAAGTGGGAGTGGTCGCCAGGCACGGGGAGATGTGCTCCACCATGCGCGGGAGAAGTTCGGCGGCGGCGTCGGCCACCGTCGTGTGGACGCCCTCCCACGACAGGGAGGTCACGTCAGCGTCGGTGAGGCCGCACGGGATGATGCCTTCGAAAGCATGTGCAGGGTCGATGTCGACGTTGAGGGCGATGCCGTGCAGCGTCGCTCCACGCGCGACCTTCAAACCAATCGCGCAGATCTTGCGGTCGCGGCGTCCCTCTTCGGTGAGCCACACGCCCGCGCGTCCCTCGACGCGGTGCACCGGTAGGTCCCAGACCTCGCGCACGGTGTCGATGACCGAGGCCTCGACGGCGCGGATCCACTGGACGAGATCGACGGGCTCGCGCAGCCGAACAACGGGGTAGACGACGACCTGTCCGGGGCCGTGCCATGTGGCCGATCCCGCGCGGTCCGTGCGGATGATGGGGATCGTCGTCGAGGGAATATCCTGCGGCTTCGTGTGACGACCGGCCGTCCACGTCGGGGTGAATTGAGAAACGATGAGCGTGTCCTCGCCGCCGGCGAGGACTTCCTCGTGCAGGGAGCGCTGAAGCGCATCAACCTGCGTGTAATCGACCAGCCCCTGGTCGAGGAGATTCAAAATCTGCACGTTGTGATCATAGTCGCGGGCAGGGTCCCTTGCTAGATGGGGGTCCGGTATGCTTGGCGCATGCAGTCTTCGTCTCATTTCAGCACCCCCTATATCCCGGTCGGTGCACCCGCCACCACCTGGACCGTCCGCGACGTCATGGCCCTCATGGAATCCTGGTATCCGGCGGCGACGGCCCAGTCGTGGGATCGCGTCGGGCTCATCGTCGGAGACCCGGACGCGCCCGTGCGTTCGATCCTCCTGGCCCTCGATCCCACCGCTGCCATCGCCGACCAGGCCGTGGCTGGTCCAAGCGGCGATGGGAACTCCTACGACATGGTGATCACCCACCACCCGTTGCTCCTGCGCGGCGCCTCCTTCCTGCCTGTGACCGACCCGAAGGGCGCTGTCGTCACGGCTCTCATTCGCTCTGGTATCGCCCTGTTCAATGCGCATACCAACGCTGACGTGGCCTGTGACGGTGTCGCGACGGCGCTCGCCGATCTCATCGGTCTGCGCGATACCGTCCCGTTGGAGCCACGTGGCACTGACGCCGAGGGACGCGAGATCGGCCTGGGACGCGTCGGCAGCGTTGCGGAGATGACGCTTGGCGCCTTCGCCGACCATGTCGCATCCGTGCTGCCCGCAGGTCCCTCCGGCCTGTTCGTCGGTGGAGACGAGGCGGCTCCGGTGCGTCGCGTGGCCGTGCTGGGCGGGGCAGGCGATAGCGCGCTTGAGAGCGCCCGGGCTGCTGGAGTAGACGTCTACCTCACGGCGGATCTTCGTCACCACCCGGCATCAGAGCACTTGGAGGGCGGTGCCCCCGCGTTGCTGTGCGGATCGCACTGGGCGACGGAATCACCGTGGCTGCCCGTCCTCGCACGCAAGCTTCGCGAGGCCGCCAGCGCCGCAGATGTGGAACTTCGCGTGGAAGTCTCTACGATTGTCACCGAGCCATGGACCAGTCACCGAGTCACCCAGGGAGAACTAGCGTGAAAGCATCGCACACCGACCAGCTCGAGCTCCTCGAGCTCCAGAAGCTCGACCAGAAGGAGTCGGCGCTGCGCCACAAGCGCGATTCTCACCCCGCGCACGCGACGGTTCGCGAGTTCGCCGGTCGCGTTGCCGACCTGCAGCGCGCAGCTATCAGCCAGAACGCGGTCATCGCGGATACCACCCGCGAGGTGACGCGCATCGAAGAGGAGATCGCGAAGGTCTCCGAGCGCCGCAAGCGCCAGCAGGCACGTATCGACAACAACCAGGTGCCCCTGCGCGATATCTCGCTGATGGAGCATGAGATCGCTCAAATGGATCGTCGCCTCGCCAAACTCGAGGACGATCAGGTGGAGGCCGAGGAGCGTGTCGAGGCCGCTCGGGCCGCGCAGGACAAGATGAAGGCCGAGGCTCAGGCCATTGCCGCCGACATTGAGGCGCTGAAGGCTCAGTTCGAGGCCGATGTCGCCGATGCAGACGATGAACTGCGCCGCGTCATCGCCGCCCGACGCGAGCTTGCCGGTCGCCTGCCCGCGGACCTGGTCGAGGAATACGAGGACGCGCGCCGACGCAACGGTGCTCTCGCGGTTATCGAGGTGCGAGACGGCTACGGAATTGGCGTCGCCGCTGACCTGAGCCCGATGGAACTCGAGCGCATCCGCCTGACGCCCGCTGACGAGCTCTACCTGACCGAAGACACCTCGCAGATCGTCGTACGGACCGCGGCGAATACGCCGCGCTGAGGCCTAGGCGCGAACCGCGTAGACGTCCGCCAGATAAAAGCCCTGCCTGCTCTTCGTGACCGTCACCCGGACCTGGGTGGCGGTCACGGGCGTCTCCAGGGTGATGATGCGTCGGTAGCCCACGCAGTGCACGCGAGCGATCTCTCGGTCTTCCTCGCCATTCATCGACGAGGTCACCACGGCCTCGTCGATGCGCTGCCCCTGGGCGATGTCCTCCTCAAGGACGATGGCGCTAACGCTACGCGGTGCGTCGAAGCGCAGCGTGACGTCGTTGTTGTCGTCCACGCGGGAAGCATCGATGCGGCGCGAGCGGAAGTCGGCGATCTTGTCACCGAGGCGCGCGAGAACCTCGACGTCGGCGTCAGCGAGAAGGCCGTCGCGGTTCGGGGGAACGTTCAACAAGAATGTTGCGTTGCCGCCGACCGAGCCCTTCCAGATCGAGAACAGTTCGTCGACGCTGCGTACCTGGGAGTCTTCGGCGTCGTGGTGGAACCAGCCCTTGCGCGTCGAGGTGTTGACCTCGGCGGGGTACCAGGCGAGGGGGCCGCAGTAGTCGGCCAAGGCCTCGCGCGAGCCGAGGTCCTCGTCGCCGGAGGCCACCTGACGGGAGAACTCGCCGTCGTCGGCCTTCTGTGATTTCTCTGCGGTGCGTTCTGCCTCGCGCAGTGAAGCGGGGACCACCGACCATTCGTTGGCTCGTACCGAGCCTGCCTCGTTGCCGCACCAGCGCACGTCCGGGCCGCACACGGAGATCACGGCCTCGGGTGCCAGGGCGCGGACCGTATCGTAGATGCGTTGCCAGTCGTAGACCTGGACCTTGCCGTTGGGGCCTTCGCCGCACGCGCCGTCGAGCCAGACGGAAAACACCGGACCGTAGTGGGTGAGCAGCTCAATGAGCTGGTTGATGTAGAAGTCGTTGTACGCCTCGCCCTGGCCGTACGTCGGCTCGGTCATGTCCCAGGGGGAGAGGTAGATGCCGAACTTGAGGCCGTGGCGCGCAGCCGCGTCCGACACCTCGCGCACGAGGTCCCCGCGCCCGCCTTTCCATGGCGAGGATGCGACCGAGTGCTTCGTGTAGGCCGAGGGCCACAGGCAGAACCCGTCGTGGTGCTTACACGTCAGAATTACGCCGCTCATCCCGGCGCTCACGAGGGCGCGCATCCACTGATCGACGTCGACGTTTCCCGGGTTGAACAGGGCTGGATCCTCATGGCCCTCGCCCCACTCGCGGTCCGTCATCGTGTTCATGCCGAAGTGGATGAAGGCGTACATCTCCATCTTCTGCCACTGGAGCTGACGGTGGGTGGGCCGAATATTGGCCAGGTAGTCCTCGTTGATCATGCCTATGGTTTCCGCTTGATGGCCGACTTATCGGCCGGTCCTGCACCCTGCAGGTTCCGGAAAAAGGATAGCCTACCTGTCAGTGCGTAACCAACGTTACTGTGCGTGTCGATCCGCCCTTCTTGGTCGATTTCTCGGGGCCGTACTCAACGTCCGTCACGCGGTGTTCGCTCCCCTTCGCGTCACTCAGTGACAGGGAGTATGCGGCCTCTTCAAGGGCTTTCTTGGCCTCGTTCGTTTCCTCGGCGCCGTAGCCACCCATCCCGAGGAGGAGGCCTGTGACCGCGCCGCGCCACCGCTTCGCGTCGTGCGAGATCACCGAGCGCTTGCCGATTGCTTCGCGCTCGACGCGCAGTTCCCAGACACGTGCCCACGGGGCCTTGCATGCTGCACGATAGGGGCCGCTTCGTCCGTCGATAATGATGCGCTGGGCGGCCTCGGGGGCCAGAGCCTCGTCAAGACGCGGCGCCCACCAGGTCGAGAGAACTCCCAGCTCGGGCAGCGACACGCCCATCGCGAGGCGGTGGTCGGGAATGACATCAGTGGGGGAGAGAACCCCGAAGAGACCCGAGAAAATCGAGATGTGGGACGCGCCGTCGCTTGCCCACGCTCCGGGTGCACTCTGCTCGATCGCCTCGTAGAGCACGCCGGTAAAAAGCGACGAGGCCGGGGCACAGGGAGCGGACATGAGCGCGGTGTTGACGGACAGATCGATGCGTGCTCCGACCTTGAGGACGGCTGCTGCTTCGGGGCCGTCTCCAAGAGCCCCGAGCGCGTCGCACACGCTGCAACGGCTTGTCGCAAGGCCGGGGCGAGACAAGGCGTTCATATCGAGAGACGGGCCCTGCACGGGCGCGTTCTTTCCCTCCGACGGGGGCAACCAGATCAGCATGGTGACCACCCTATCGCGGGGGCACGGCCATGCGCGCTATGATCGATGCGGATCTGTCGGCTGGGCGGCCGCGCGCGGAAACGCTCGAGGAACGTCCGGGCTCCACAGGGCAAGGTGATGGCTAACAGCCACCCGGGGTAACCCGCGGGACAGTGCCACAGAAAACAAACCACCGGCGCACACGCGTCGGTAAGGGTGAAAAGGTGAGGTAAGAGCTCACCAGCGGCGCGGGCGACCGCGTCGGCTAGGTAAACCCCACCCGGAGCAAGACCGAGCAGCAGGCAGGGCGGCCCGTCCGATGCCTGCGGGTAGGTTGCTGGAGGCCGTCGGTAACGACGGTCCTAGATAGATGGTCGCCACCGCACGACCGGCAACGGCGTGCGTGACAGAACCCGGCGTATAGGCCGACAGATGCCAGAAGGACCCCGACTCGCGTCGGGGTCCTTCTGCGTGTACGCGCTATATGCTCAGGCGCCGTGCTTCGCCGCGTAGTAAGCGGCGCCGACGATGCCAGCCGTGTTCAGGAGCTTCGCGGGAATCATCGGGGTCTTCAGATCCAGGAGAGGCATGAACTTCTCGTGGTTTTCAGACACGCCGCCGCCGACCACGAACAGGTCGGGGTTGAGTAGGAACTCAACGTGGCCGTAGTAGCGCTGGAGACGCTGCGCCCACTGCTCCCAGTCGAGGCCCTGGAGGGTCTTTTGACCGGAGGAAGCCATCTTTTCAGCGTCATGGCCATCGATCTCCAAGTGCCCGAGCTCGGTGTTGGTCAGGAGGGTGCCGTTGACGATGATGGCGGAGCCGATGCCGGTTCCCTGAGTGGTGAAGACGATGACTCCATCGCGGCCCTTAGCGGCGCCGTAGGCGACCTCGGCGATACCGGCGGCATCCGCGTCATTGAGTGCGACGACTGCGCGGCCGAGATAACGCTCCATGAGCTCGTCGACATCAACGTTCACCCAGGACTGGTCGAGGTTCGCCATGTAGGGGATGACGCCGTTAAAAACGGGGGCAGGGAAGGTGACGCCGATCGGCACGCCGACCTTCACGTCGAGTTGGTTGATGACCTCGCGGCACACTGCGGCAACAGCGTCGGGTGTTGCGGGATCTGGGGTAGGAATACGAATCTGCTCGCCGATGTATTCACCGGTTTCCAGATCGACGAGCGCACCCTTGACGCCCGATCCGCCGATATCGATGCCGCATGCGACCTGAGCCATGACCCCTCCTCGGGTAATGAAATCCTGTTGTCAACGGGCCCCTGAAGCCCGTCGTACGTGAATTGTAAGGGATACCACGAGCAATAGCGAAGCCCGCTTCAGACTGTGAGAGTCAGAAGCGGGCCTCGGCCAACGTGTGTCAGGGAAGGGTAAGGATTTCGGCTCCATCCTCGGTGACAACGATCGTGTGCTCGAACTGGGCCGTGCGGGAGCGGTCAGCGGTGACGATCGTCCAGTCGTCATCCCACTGCTCCCATTCGACGGTGCCGAGGGTCAGCATCGGTTCGATGGTGAAGACCATGCCCGGCTCCATGACGGTGTTGTATGCAGGAGCAGCATCGTAGTGGGGGACGATGAGGCCGGAGTGGAATGCTTCGCCGACGCCGTGCCCCGTGTAGTCACGGACCACGCCGTAGTCGAAGCGCTTCGCGTAGGCTTCTATGACGCGGCCAATCACGTTGATTTCGCGGCCCGGGCCGACGGCCTTGATGCCACGCATCATGGCGTTCTTCGTGCGTTCGATCAGCAGGTGGGACTCCTCGTCGACTGTACCGACTTCGAACATCGCGCACGTGTCGCCGTGGACGCCGTCTTTGTAGGCGGTGATGTCGATGTTGATGATGTCGCCGTCCTCGAGTGGACGGTCGTCGGGGATGCCGTGGCAGATGACCTCGTTGATCGAGGTGCAGATGGACTTGGGGAAGCCCATGTATCCCAGGCACGACGGGTAGGCGTCATGGGCGATCAAGAATTCGTGGCCGATGCGGTCGAGTTCCTCCGTGGTAACGCCCGGTGCGATGGCGGCGCCGACGGCTTCGATCGCGCCTGCAGCGATGCGACCGGCCTCGCGGATCTTTGCAATGGTTTCGGGGCTCTTGATATCCGAGGCCGTGACGCGCTCGGGTCCGTCGTGGAACATGTACTCGGGCCGCTCGATGTGCTCGGGTACGGCACGCATGGGCGAGACGTGGCCGGGCTTCAGCGTGCCCAGGGGCGCACGACGAGCGAGTGCAGATGCTTCCATGGGGTGTTCCTCCTACGAACGGGTGGCGTCAGTCGTTCTTGTAGTTGTCGGGGCCGGGGAAAGAGTGCTCGCGCACGGCTTCCACGTAGTCGGACGCGGCCTCGCGCAGGGCCGCTCCGAGCTGGCCGAACTGACGGACAAACGAGGGCGTCCAGTCGGAGTAGCCGGCCATGTCGGACCACACGAGCACCTGTCCGTCCGTGTTCGGGCCTGCGCCGATGCCGATCGTCGGGATGGCGAGGCTGGCGGTCAGCTCGGTCGCGATTCCCGCCGGCACCATTTCGAAGACGACCGCAAAGGCCCCTGCCTTTTCGATAGCCTCGGCGTCGCGGCGAAGTGCATCGGCGCCAGCTCCACGCCCTTGCATGCGCGGTCCGCCCAGCGTGTTTTCAGACTGGGGGGTGTAACCGAGGTGTGCGCAGACGGGGATACCGGCCGAGACGAGGGCCTCGATGATGTGTGCGCGGCTTTCACCGCCCTCGAGCTTGACGGCATGTGCCCCTGCCTTCATCAGGCGCGTGGCGGAAGCGAAGGCATGCTCGGGAGAATCCTCATAGGTACCAAAGGGCAGGTCTGCGACAATCATGGCGCGCGAGGTCGAACGTGCGACGGCTGCGGTGGCGCGCTCCATGTCCTCCAGAGTGACGGGTAGCGTTGAACGATGGCCGAGAATCACGTTGCCCAGCGAATCGCCGACGAGGAGCATATCGACACCCGCTGCCTCGAGGATCGGGGCGGTGAGCGCATCGTAGGCGGTGAGCATTGTGAGCGGGATGCCCTCGGCTTTGGCGCGCGCGATGTGCTGGATCCGCACGCGCCGTGCGGAAAAGAGGGTCGGCGTCTGCGACGAGGCCGTGGCCCCTTCCCCCGGTTGCGTTATGTGAGACACGGGATTCCTTCAGTTGCTGATGGAGCGCGAAGCGCATTCACGTCTTACAGGGTAGCGCGCCCGTGGATCCGGTGAGCTGTGAGGATAGGCGAACGGGTAGGATGGTGGGCGGTGCGCGTGATGCGCGCAGTAATGACCCCAGATGGAAAGAAGAAGGAAGCAGGACATGGCTGGCAATGCCCCTGACCTTGATCCTCTTGATGAGGCAGCCGTCAACGCCGTTCGCGAGGCAGGCCTTGCGGATATCGCAGCTGCGGATTCGCTGGACGCCCTGAAGGCCGTTCGAGCCGCGATTCTCGGAGATCAGGCCCCGCTCGTCACCGCGAATCGTACGATCGGTAAGCTGGAGCCCGCGCAGCGCGGACTCGCCGGAAAGAACCTCGGACAGGCGCGCAAGGCCCTCACCGAGGCCCTCGAGGAGCGCAAGGCTGTCCTTGCTGCCGAGCACGAGGCCCGCATGCTGGTCGAGGAGTCGGTCGACGTGACGCTGCCGACCGCGCGTCGTACGGCGGGTGCGCGTCACCCCCTGGAGACCCTCATGGAAGAGGTTGCGGACTTCTTCGTGGCGATGGGCTGGGATATCGCCGAAGGCCCGGAGATTGAGCACGAGTGGTTCAATTTTGACTCGCTCAACTTCGACATCGATCACCCCGCGCGCCAGATGCAGGACACGCTCTACATCGACGGCCGTAGCGTCGGCGCCGAGACCGAGGACGGCGCTCACCTGGTGATGCGCACGCACACCTCCCCGGTCCAGTCCCACGCAATGCTGTCTCGAGGTGTTCCGCTCTACGTGGCGTGCCCCGGTAAGGTGTTCCGCTCCGATGCACTCGATGCGACCCACACTCCGGTGTTCCACCAGGTTGAGGGCCTCGCCGTCGACAAGGGGTTGACGATGGCTCACCTGAAGGGTGTTCTCGACCACTTCGCGAAGGCGATGTTTGGTCCCGAGGCGAAGACGCGTCTGCGTCCCTCGTACTTCCCGTTCACCGAACCCAGTGCGGAAATGGACCTGTGGTTCCCCCAGAAGAAGGGTGGCCCCGGTTGGATCGAGTGGGGTGGTTGCGGCATGGTCAACCCGAACGTGCTGCGCGCGAACGGTATTGATCCCGAGGTCTATTCGGGCTTCGCGTTCGGCATGGGCATCGAGCGCACGCTGATGCTGCGCCACGGTATTGCCGACATGCATGACATCGTTGAGGGAGACGTTCGCTTCTCCCAGCAGTTCGGAGTGAATGGAAGGGGTAACTGACATGCCTATGGTCCCGCTGAGCTGGCTGGCCGATCACGTCGACGTTGTCGAAGGAACGGACGCCGCCGCCCTCGCTGCCGCCCTTGTGAAGGTTGGCCTGGAAGAGGAAGAAATTCATCCCGCACGCGTGACCGGACCGCTCGTCGTCGGTCGCGTCCTGACCCGCGTGGAGGAGACCGCCTCCAACGGTAAGGTCGTCAACTACTGCCGCGTGGATGTCGGTCCGTACAATGACGCCCCCGGTACTGGCAAGGAGCCGTCGGAGCTGCCCAGCCGCGGCATCATCTGCGGCGCTCACAATTTCGACGTCGACGACCTCGTCGTCGTCTCCCTTCCCGGCGCGATTCTGCCCGGTGATTTCCAGATCGCAGCGCGTAAGACCTACGGCCACGTCTCGGATGGCATGATTTGCTCCGCTCGTGAGCTTGGCCTGGGTGAAGACCACTCTGGCATCATCGTGCTGCCGAAGTATTTCCCGGACCGTGAGATTCCCGAGGTCGGCACGGATATCGTGTCGTGGCTGGGGCTGGGTGAAGAGGTCCTGGAGATTAACGTGACTCCGGACCGTGGTTACTGCTTCTCGATGCGCGGCATTGCCCGCGAGTACTCGCACTCGACGGGTGCCTCGTTCCGTGATCCCGGCCTGCCTGGCGTGATTGCGAGCGAGCCGCCGGCTGCGAACTCCGATGGCTTCCCGGTTGTCTTCTCCGATGATGCCCCGATCCGTGGACGCGTCGGCGTGGATCGCTTCGTTGCGCGCATCGTTCGTGGCACCAACCCCAATGCTCCGACGCCTCGATGGATGGTCGAGCGCCTTGAAGCTGCGGGCATGCGCTCGCTGTCCTTGGCTGTCGACATCACGAACTACGTCATGCTGGACCTTGGCCAGCCGATGCACGCCTACGACCTCGGTGACCTTGCTGCCCCGATCGTCGTGCGCCGTGCTCGCGCAGGTGAAACGCTGGTGACCCTGGATGAGGAAAAGCGCGAGCTCGACCCGCAGGATCTACTGATCACCGACTCGCCGGAGGGTGAGGGCTCGCGCATTATCGGTATCGCAGGTGTCATGGGTGGCGCCTACTCCGAGGTCAGCGAGAACACGACAGACATCCTGTTCGAAGCCGCGCACTTTGACGCCGTGTCTGTCGCGCGTAGCTCCCGTCGTCACAAGCTGCACTCCGAGGCCGCAAAGCGGTTCGAGCGCGGCACCGATCCGGCGCTGCCCGCAGTTGCTGCGCAGCGCGCCGTTGAGCTGCTGGTCCAGTACGGCGGTGGCACAGTCGATGAGGGCGTGACGGATATCGATCAGCGCGGCGAGGCCGTTGTCATCGCGCTGCCCGTCGGTGAGGTTGAGCGCCTGACCGGTGTGGCGCACAGCCCGGAGCGTATCGCCGAGCTGCTGCGCACGGTGGGCTGCGTCGTTGAGGGACCGGAAGGCGGCGTGTTCACCGTGACCGCCCCTTCGTGGCGTCCCGACCTGACTCTGTCGGCCGACCTCGTCGAGGAAGTCGCACGCCTTGACGGCTACGACAACATCCCCGTGATCATGCCGACGGCACCCGCTGGCCACGGTCTGACGACCGCGCAGAAGGCGCGTCGACTGGCTGCCTCCACGCTGGCCGATGGGGGACTGGTCGAGGTTGAGTCCTACCCGTTCGTGTCCGATACGTGGGATCGTCAGGGCATTCCCGAGGATGACCCCCGCCGCGAGGCTCTGCGCCTGCGTAACCCCATGGCGGATGATTCGCCGTGGCTGCGTACCACGGTCCTCGACACACTCCTCGATGTCGCTGGTCGCAACGTATCGCGTTCCAATGCGGACGTCGCGATCTTCGAAGTCGCCAAGGTCGCTCGTCCCGCCGGTACCGTTCCGGCTGACCTACCCAGTGCCGATGAGCGCCCCTCCGACGAGGTGCTCGCGGCGCTCGAGGCGGGTATTCCTGCTCAGCCGTGGCACATCGGTGGCGTCTTGACGGGGTCGGCCGTTCCGGCTGGCGTCCTGGCGACCGCCCGTGCTTTTGATTGGGCGGACGCCCTGGAGTACGTGCGTCGTGTGGCCTCCGCTCTCGGCGTGCGCGTCGAGGTCACCCGCGCCTGGATGGACCGGGTGCCCGCGCACAAGGGTGCTCCGATGCCCGCTCCGGCAACGGATCCGGCTGCGGTTGCCCCGTTCCACCCCGGACGTGTTGCGCGCGTCTTCGTGCGTGCGGGCCGTGACCTCGTGGACGTTGCGCTTGCAGGTGAGCTGTCGCCTGCCGCATGCCGAGCTTTCGGACTTCCCGCACGTTCGTGCGCCTTTGAGATCGATATGGACGCTCTCATCTCCCAGATGAGTGATCAACCTATCCAGGTCAAGGGCGTCTCGACCTTCCCGCTCGCCAAGGAAGACATCGCTCTCGTCGTGCCCTCCGATATCCCAGCCTCACGCGTCGAGCAGATCGTGCGCCAGGGCGCCGGTCAGCTTGCAGAGTCCGTGACGCTCTTCGATATCTACGAAGGCGACCAGGTCCCCGAGGGCTATCGTTCGCTCGCGTTTGCGTTGCGTCTGCGCGCGGCTGATCACACGTTGACCGCAAAGGAATCGTCGCAGGTTCGTGAGCAGGTCGTCGCGAAGGCTGCCAAGGTATTGGGCGCGTCCCTGCGCGCCTAGTCAACTCTGGCGCTCGACCGGTCGAATCGGTGGTGTGGCACCCCACTCATTTGGGGCGTTGTGCCCACCGATTCGACCGGTCTTCGCTTTACCATGGGTACATGCACATCCTTGTTACTGCAGCATCAAAGCACGGGGCGACGGACGAAGTCGCCGACGCCATTGCGAAGCGTTTGGAGGCGGCGGGTTTTACCGTTGATCGTCTTGCACCCGCTGATGTGACCACGGTCGATCCTTACGATGCGGTGGTCGTCGGCTCTGCCGTGTACATCCTTCAGTGGATGCCCGAGGCACACGAATTTATGGAGCGCTTTCAGGATCAACTGCGTGACAAGCAGGTCTGGGCTTTCTCTGTCGGCATGAACGGCGTGCCCAAGCATTCTGAGCAGGACGGTAACCGTGTTGGGCCGCTGCTCACTCATGTCAATTGCCGTGAGCTGCGTACGTTCCCTGGTCGCTACAAGCCGGCGCTGCTGTCGCTGCGTGAACGTTCGATCGCGCGCCTGGCTGGTGTCGTCGAGGGTGATTTCCGCGATTGGGACGCTATCGAAGCGTGGGCCGATGAGATTGCCGCCCAGCTGCGTGCCTGAGAGTTTTGACGGCAAGCGGGTGAGGGACTTCCCTCACCCGCTTGCTTATTTATATGCATGAGGGTGTATAATCATGCATATGAGTGCAACACCTGCGTTTCCGAGCACGAAGAGTGCGCGGCACGAGATGATCCGAGATCTTCTGGCCGCCGAGTCCATCGGTAGCCAGGAGGGCCTGCGCGCCCGCTTGGCGGAGCGCGGGATTGACGTCACCCAGACGACCCTGTCCCGCGACCTGATGGACCTGCGCGCCACGAAGATTCGCGACGCGTCTGGCACTCTCATCTACACGGTGCCCGATCACGATGGTGGTCTGACGCACGACGCTGAAGCGGCCAACGTTCGCCTCGCGCGCTGGTGTCAGCTTCTCCTTGTCACCTCCGTGAAGGTGGGGAACCAGCTGGTCCTGCGGACGCAGGTCGGAGCGGCCAATCTGCTCGCCTCATCTATCGATGCTGTCAGGCGTGATGAGATTGCAGGAACGATCGCTGGCGACGATACGATCCTCGTCATCTGCCGCAGCGAAGAAGGAGCCGCTGAGGTGGAACGCTCACTGCTGGCCCTCGCAGAACCCGGCGCTCTCCCCGAAAACTAGCCCCTGCCTCGTACCGTCGAGCGGTTTGGGCGCAACGAATCCACCAATTGGAAGGAACCCACATGTCGAGCAATGATCGCGTCGTCCTGGCGTATTCAGGTGGCCTGGACACCTCTGTCGCTATCGGATGGATCGGGGAACAGACGGGCCGAGAGGTCGTCGCTGTTGCCGTTGATGTCGGCCAGGGCGGTGAGGACCTGGAGGTCATTCGCCAGCGAGCACTCGATTGTGGAGCCGTCGAAGCGTACGTTGCGGATGCGCGCGATGAGTTCGCTACCGAATACTGCATGCCCGCTTTGAAGGCAAACGCGCTCTACGAAGGCAAGTACCCCCTCGTGTCGGCGCTGTCGCGTCCCGTTATCACCAAGCACTTGGTGAAGGCCGCGCGCGAATTTGGCGCGACGACGGTCGCTCACGGCTGCACGGGTAAGGGCAACGACCAGGTCCGCTTCGAGGTCTCGATTACCTCGATGGCGCCCGACATGGACTGCATTTCCCCGGTGCGTGACCTCGCGCTCACGCGTGACGTCGCGATTGAGTACGCCGAGAAGCACAATCTGCCGATTGAGACGACGAAGCACAACCCGTTCTCTATCGATCAGAACGTGTGGGGTCGTGCCATCGAAACGGGCTTCCTGGAAGACCTGTGGAATGCGCCGACGAAGGACGTCTACAACTACACTGATGATCCGACCTACCCGCCGCTGCCCGACGAGGTCGTCATCACGTTCGACAAGGGGATTCCTGTCGCCATTGACGGCCGACCGGTCACGCCGCTCGAGGCCATCCAGGAGATGAACCGCCGCGCTGGCGCTCAGGGTATCGGCCGTATCGACATGGTCGAGGATCGTCTGGTCGGTATCAAGTCCCGTGAGATTTACGAGGCTCCCGGTGCCGTCGCGCTCATCGAGGCGCACCAGGCGCTGGAGGCGGTCACGCTGGAGCGGATGCAGCGTCGCTACAAGCGTCAGCTGGAGCAGACCTGGGGTGAGCTCGTGTATGAGGCACAGTGGTACTCGCCGCTGAAGAAGTCGATGGACGCGTTTATTGAGCACACGCAGCAGTACGTCTCTGGTGATATCCGCATGGTGCTCCACGGTGGTCGCGCGACCGTGAATGGACGCCGTTCCGAGTCCTCTCTCTACGATTTCAACCTGGCGACCTACGAGACCGGCGATACCTTCGATCAGTCCTCCTCGCGCGGTTTCATTGATATCTACGGCCTTCAGTCGAAGCTCGCTGCGGCTCGCGACGTGCGCTTTGGCGTGAACATGGGTTACTGAGCACTTGGTTGAGGGCGTTCTCACAGAGAATGTCTCAGTTGGGTTTCAAGAGGCGGGAGCGGCGAGAAGGCTGCTCCCGCCTCGCTTAGTGTTTCGTGTATGACGTATGAGGCGAGCACTGTGAGCGATGCCGTGGGGAGCGACGGAGATGATGCCCTGCGCACGCGCATGATGCGCTACACGGTTGCTGCAATGTTTTTCGCCGGCTTTGCCGGTAAGGGAATTCGTGGCATCTTCGGCGATATTGGTTCGCTTATGCCGATGCTGATTCTGCTTGTTTCCTTCGTTGTTCTCTTCCGTATCTCGGGCCGCTCACTGTTGCTCCGTCGCTTCCCGACGACGACATGTCTGTTCGTTGCGTGGTGTGCGCTCTCGTGCTTATGGTCGGTGGCGCCGTTTCAGAGTGCCCAATACGCCGTCCTGTCCGTGTCGCTGACCCTCGTCTCGATTGCTGTGGCTGTTGCGTTGCCGCTCACGGAGCTCGTTGGTGCGTTGATTCTGGCATTCCAGTGGATCATCGGATCTTCGTTCGTCCTCGAGGCGCTGGTTGCTTTCTTCGGGAATGGTCCGCTCGCTCCGCCGATCATGTGGGGGAGAGGGCTGCTTCCCGCCTCCTACTACTGGATCGATGGCATGCTCCTCAAGGGAGGGCCTATCCAGGGTTTCCCCGGTAATAGAAATCCCCTCGCGTTTGTCGCGTTGCTGCTGGCGGTGTGCCTGATTCTGCGCTATATGCAGACGAAGCGATCACGCCTTGCGACATGTCTGTGGCTCGGCGCATGCGGTGGTGTCCTGTTGCTGACGCAGTCTGCGACGGTTGCTCTCTCCACGGTTGGATGCCTGCTTGTGATCGCGGGTCTTGTTGTCCAGCGTCGCGTTCCGGAGCACCTTCGTCTCCGAGTCGTCGGCGGTTTCGCTGGCTGTGGTGTTATCACTGCGATCGCAGCATTCTTCTGTCGTCATATGATCGCCGATGCTTTCGGTCGTAGTCCCGACATGAGTGGACGCTCCGTCATCTGGCATGCCGTCGCTCCACTGGTTGCGCAGCGTCCGATCGGTGGCTGGGGTTGGTTCATTGGGTGGCCCACGCAGATGGAGCCGTTTGCCTCCCTCGTTATCCGTCCTGATGGCACTCCGACTAATCAGGCGCACAACGTCTATGTTGAGGCTGCTCTGACGACGGGTTTTGTCGGCGCCGCCATGATCACCGTTGCGATTGTCTGGACGCTGTACCGCGTCGTGAAAGTAGCGGTTGCTCATATCGACGACAACCTGTGGGACGTCATTCCCGCTGTCATTATGATCGCGATGTTTATCCAGTCTTTCACGGAGTCTCGTCTGCTCTTCGAAGGCAATTGGATGCTTTTCGTCATCATCGCGACGTGGGTGAAGGTGCGTGGTGAGGTCCCTGTCGTGTGGCCTTCGGCGGCCCGCCAGCATCTCGAATATTCTTAAACGATAGAGAAAGCGTCGTCGTTACCGACCCAGGAGGAACCTCATGTCGCAGTCCGAAACACACGTCTCCCTGTGGGGTGGCCGTTTTTCTGGAGGCCCTTCGCAGGCGCTTGCTGCGTTGAGCGTGTCGACGCATTTCGACTTCCGTCTGGCGCACGTCGATATCGCCGGTTCGCATGCGCATGCTGACGAGCTGCATCGTGTTGGGCTGCTGACCGACCAGGAATGCGCCGACATGCACGATGCTTTGGCTCGCCTTGATGCCGACGTCGCTTCGGGCGCCTTCGTGCCATCTGTTGACGACGAGGATGTGCATACGGCGCTGGAGCGTGGCTTGATTGAGCGCGCTGGGGCCACGTTGGGAGGCAAGCTGCGAGCTGGCCGCTCCCGTAACGACCAGATTGCAACGCTGATTCGCGTGTACCTGCGCGAGGAAGCCCGTCACCTGGCGGGTCGCGTCCTGGATATTGCGCAGGCTCTGCTCAGCCAGGCGGTGCGCGCCGGAGACGCTGTCATGCCGGGACGCACCCACATGCAGCATGCGCAGCCGGTTCTCGTCGCGCACCATCTGATGGCGCACGTGTGGCCGCTCCTGCGTGACGTCGCGCGTCTGCGTGACTGGGACAAGCGCGCCGCGATCTCTCCGTATGGATCCGGTGCCCTGGCCGGTAACACGCTCGGCATGGATCCCCGCCGGATTGCTGCTGCTCTTGGCTTTGCCGATTCCGTTGAAAACTCGATCGACGGTACTGCCTCGCGTGATGTTGTTGCCGAGTTTGCCTTCGTGTGCGCACAGATCGGTATCGACATTTCGCGTCTGTGCGAGGAGATCGTCATCTGGAATACGAAGGAGTTCGGCTACGTGACGCTGGACGACTCGTACTCCACGGGTTCGTCGATCATGCCCCAGAAGAAGAACCCCGACGTTGCGGAGCTTGCTCGCGGTAAGGCTGGTCGGCTCATCGGTGATCTGACTGGCTTGCTCGCGGTCCTGAAGGGTATTCCGCTCGCGTACGATCGTGATCTCCAGGAGGACAAGGAGCCGGTGTTCGATCAGATCGACACGCTCGACGTTCTCTGTCCCGCTGTGGCCGGCATGATCGATACGATGACCATTCATCTGGAGCGCCTCGAGGAGCTAGCGCCCCAGGGCTTCTCGCTTGCTACCGACATCGCAGAGTGGCTCGTCAAGCAGGGGGTGCCCTTCCGCGATGCGCACGAGATTTCCGGTGCGTGCGTGCGGCTGGCCGAGGCCAGGGGAGTGGAGCTTGCCGACCTGACCGACGAGGAGCTCGCCCAGGCCTCGTCCACGCTGACCCCCGAGGTGCGCTCCGTGCTCACCGTCGAAGGTTCGGTGGGTGCGCGCCTGGGCCGCGGTGGTACCGCCCCCGAGCGGGTACGCGAGCAGATCGCCGAGGCCGAGGCTGGCCTCGCTGACGCGCGCACGTGGGCGGCCTCGGCGCTTCGTTAACACCCCTACTCGCAAGCCGATACACTAAGACGGTATTCATCATTCATCCGTCGAATCCGCAAGGAAGGACAACTTTCGTGACAGATATCCTGGACGAACTGCAGTGGCGTGGGCTGCTCGCTCAGCACACCGACCTCGAGGCGCTTCGTGAGCACCTGGCTGCCGGACCTGTCACCTTCTATTGCGGCTATGACCCGACTGCCCCTTCCCTTCATCACGGCCACCTCGTGCAGCTGATCGTCATGCGCCACCTGCAGCTCGCTGGCCATCGGCCGCTCGCACTCGTGGGCGGTGCGACTGGGCAGATCGGCGACCCGCGCCAGAGCGGCGAACGCCAGCTCCAGTCGACCGAGGTCGTCAAGGGATGGGCGGACCGCCTGCGTTCGCAGATCTCTCGCTTCCTTGATTTCGAGGGACCTGCAGCTGCGACGATGGTGAACAACCTGGACTGGACGCAGGAGATGAGCGCCATCGATCTGCTGCGCACCATTGGTAAGTACTTCCGTGTGGGCACGATGCTCAACAAGGACATCGTCGCGCGTCGCATCGCATCGGATGAGGGCATCTCCTACACGGAGTTCTCCTACCAGGTACTCCAGGCCAACGACTTCCTTGAGCTCTACCGTCGCCACGGGTGCACGCTTGAGACCGGCGGAAACGACCAGTGGGGCAACATGGTCGGCGGTGTCGACCTGATCCGTAAGGTTGAGGGCGTTGACACCCACGTCATGACGACCCCGATCATCACGAAGGCGGACGGCACGAAGTTCGGTAAGTCCGAGGGGGGCGCCATCTGGCTCGACCCGGAGATGATGACCCCGTACGCCTTCTACCAGTTCTGGCTCCAGGTCGCGGACGATGATGTCGTGCGCTTCCTGAAGATCTTCACGTTTAAGTCGCGTGAGGAGATCGAGGCACTGGCTGTTGAGGTCGCTGAGCGTCCCCACCAGCGCGCTGCGCAGAAGGCCCTCGCCGCCTCGGTCACCGAGCTTGTGCACGGCAGTGAGCAGCTTCAGCGCGTTCTGGCGGCGACCGATGCCCTCTGGGGTGGCGGTGACATCCGGGATCTGGACGAGGCTACCCTGGCAGCTGCGACTGCCGACCTGCCGCGCGCGTCGGTGACAATCGGTGAATCCACCGTGGCCGATGCTCTCGTTGCTCTCGGCTTCGAGAAGGGCAAGACAGCTGCCCGTCGCACGATCTCCTCCGGTGGTGCCTCCATCAACAATGTGAAGGTGGAGGATCCCGAGGCCGTTCTGCGTGAGGAGGACGTGCTCGCGGGTGGACTGGCTCTCATTCGCAAGGGCCGCAAGAATCTCGCCGTGCTCGAACTGAGCTAACACTTCCTTAGAAGAGGGCGCCCGATGAGAATCGGGCGCCCTCTTTTCGTTGTGTTTGGTGGGTTTGTGGGGTGTGTGGTGGGGGTCACGGTGTTTTGGTTTGACTTTGGGTGTGGGGGTGAGTAGATTATTCACCTGT